>Ga0208938_1000045_pt1 | contig 124979 bp, 119 predicted proteins | sample AD_UKC125_MetaG_FD_184434 | JGI IMG/M metagenome (GOLD analysis project Ga0208938, IMG submission 184434) | Active sludge microbial communities of municipal wastewater-treating anaerobic digesters from USA - AD_UKC125_MetaG (SPAdes) (version 2) | ecosystem: Engineered > Bioreactor > Anaerobic...
TCTCTCGCCCGGTGGATGAGGATTTAAAGAAGGCAATCGAAGAGTTGAAAATAACGCCCAAACCACCTATGCTCTGCCCAGGATGTCCACACAGGGCTAGCCTTTTTGCCATACGGAAAGCTTTCCCTGACGGGATATATCCTTCTGACATCGGATGTTACACTTTGGGCGTAAATCAAAAGGCCATAGATTCCTCAATTTGCATGGGTGCTTCCGTCACTCAGTCCTCTGGCTTTTATCTTGCCCATAAGATCGATGGCAAACTACGTCCCATTATAGCTACTATAGGGGACTCGACATTTTTCCACATGGGTTTGCCAGGGCTTGTCAACGCAGTTTATAACAAGCACGCCTTCGTCTTGGCCATTTTGGATAACAGAATTACCGCCATGACGGGCGGACAGCCTCATCCGGGTACAGGCGAAAAATTAAGAAAGGGCGAAACCGGCAGGGTTGTTCCCATAGAAGGAGCTGTTAGGGGATGCGGTGTAAAGTTTGTGCGTACCGTTGAGTCCTACGATATAAATAAGAACGTGGAAATTTTAAAAGAAGCCTGGGAATATGCTAAGGATCGCGAAGAGCCTGCCGTGGTTATCTTTACTCACCCCTGCATGTTGCTTAGACAAGAGCAGCCCAAAATTCTCGTGCGCGTCAATGACGATACATGTATAGGTTGCAAATTTTGTATCAATTTCTTCAACTGTCCTGGCTTAGCCTTCGATGAAGGCTCAAAGAAGGCATTTATAGACGAGCGATTTTGCATTAAGTGTGGCGTGTGCACGAATGTATGCCCTCACGGGGCTATTGAGGTCATATCGGAGGAGGGAAGATAATGCAATACATCATCGTTGGTCTTGGAGGGCAGGGGATACTTTTCACCAGCCGTGTGCTTGGGAAAATAGCGCTGAAGCGGGGCGAAAACACAATAGGAAGTGAAGAGCACGGGATGGCTCAAAGAGGCGGTTCCGTAATAAGCCACTTCAAAATAGGGCCCTACAAATCTCCCCTTATAAGCGTAGGAGATGCTGACGTCCTACTGGCCTTCGATCAGAACGAAGGCATAAGGAATTTGCACTTTCTAAATGATGGTGGCCATAGCGTTATAAATGTGCATAAACGTGAAGCCTTTCAAAACGAAAACTTAAAAAAGTATTTGACTAAGAGAAATATTTCTACATTTTTACTAAATGGATATGAGATATTAGACAAACATATGGGTGGTAATTATTTGTTCTTGAACGTATTGATACTTGGTGCGATGTCCGCTTTGGGCATTGGCGGGATCTGCTTTGAGGAGATTGAAGAGGCTGTTTCAAGCTTGAGCCCTGTGAAGTTCAGAGAAGATAACCTAAGAGCGCTTGAGCTAGGCAGAAGTGTAGCTCATGGGTCATGAGAACCTGAATTTAAATAAGGTCCTCTCCGGGCCGGGGAGGACCTTATTTATGTTGTCAAGAAGGGGATTGACGCTTGTAGAGCTTTTGATAGTAATTTTCATCTTTATGGGAAGTACGGGTTGTTTTGTTCTTGCCGGACGGTCACTAAGAGATTTGCTAGCTGTTATCGAACTAACGAAAGCTCGAACTTGGCTTCAGGGAACCTTCATCGAGGCAACACAAACCGGTAGACCTTTTATGTTAAAATACACGACTCGCTCTGTCTCTACTAGTAAATTACAAGTACAGTGGCTCGATACGCTTGAAGAAGAAATCTTTGACTCAGCCCACATGTGCTATTTTAGAGGTATGAGCGCTACGGAGAGCTCTTCGATTTATTCTCCTCAATGGTATACACTTACACCCGGACTGACCTTGAAAGTAACAACGGGGCCAAAAAGCAATTCCAGGCTGCTCGGTTATATAGTAATATCTCCTTATTGTCGTATAACGATTAGAGGACATCTTTAGGGAAAAATGAATATTTTCCCTTGATTTTATAAGCCAAATGGGGTTATAAAGACATGCATATGTTAAAGTCTGAGCAATCTGCTCGCAGGGGGAGTTCTATTAAGATGAAACCATGGTGGAGAGAACTGATCGAAACATTAATCTGGGCTTTGATCTTGGCGCTAATTTTAAGAACCTTTGTAGTTCAAGCCTTTTGGATACCAAGCGGTTCCATGATACCCACCCTTATGCCTGGTGATAGAGTGCTGGTGGCTAAGTTCTGGTATCATTTTACAGAACCGAAAAGAGGACAAATTGTCGTCTTTAAATACCCATTGGATCCCACGCGTGATTTTGTTAAGCGTTTAATTGCCCTGCCTGGCGATGCTGTGGAGATTAAAAATGGAGTGGTTTATATAGATGATGTGCCCTTGGAGGAGCCTTACGTGAAAAATAGGGATTTTTTCAGCATGGAAAAAATTACAGTCCCAAATGGACAGTATTTTGTCATGGGTGATAATCGTCCTAATTCTCAGGACAGCCGTTTTTGGGGTTTTGTACCAAAAAACTATTTGCGCGGGCCGGCTTTTTTCCGCTACTGGCCTTTGAGCAGATTAGGAGTGCCCAAGTAATGACCAGGACAGTTTGGTATCCGGGCCACATGGAAAAAGGAAAAAGACAACTTAAGGAAATGGCCTCGCAGGTGGACGTCTTCATAGAAGTGAGGGATGCCCGAGCCCCAAAATCGACGTCTTCGCCTTTTGTGCAAGAGCTTGCCAAATTGAAACCGGTTTGCGTGGTCTTAAGTAAACGGGATCTAGCGGAAGAAGACAAGACAAGGCTTTGGATCAAGGAGCTTGCTTCCTCAGGCGCTCCTGCCTTTGCACTGAACCTTAAAAGGGGAGTCTCAAGGGAATTGCGAAGGAAGTTGTTCGAAGTTTGTGAGGGCAAACCTCGATGGAGGGAACTAAGGGTTGCCATAGTTGGGATACCAAACGTAGGCAAGTCCATGTTGCTAAATGCTTTAATAGGCAAAAAGACCTCTAAAGTAGGAGGACTCCCTGGCATTACCAGGGGAGTCTCCTGGCATAAAGCTGGCAGATTGCTTGTTGTCGATTCTCCAGGCATTTTGGACCCCAAGACTGATAGAGAGACCCGTGCGATGCTTGCGTGGCTTGGGTGTATTAGGATAAGTGTTGTAGGAGATTATGAGAGTTTGTCCTTGGAGTTTCTGAAATTTATGCAATCATCGAGTTTTATCTCCAGAATACTGGAAAATTTCTCGATAACTCCAGTCGACGAAATAGCAGTTGAAGAATATCTGAAAGCCATAGGTCGAAAAATAGGTGCCCTTCTTCCAGGTGGCGAAGTAGATATATCGAGAGCGGGTAAATTTTTACTTGAAAACTTTGCCACCGGAAAGCTAGGTGCTTTTACCCTGGAGTTGCCTTGATATGATAGTAGTAGGCGTTGATGAAGCTGGCAGAGGTCCTTTAGCAGGTCCGGTGGTAGCAGCAGCTGTAGCTGTGTGCAAAGAGGATATTTACACGTTAAAGTCGCTCGGCGTGGCTGATTCAAAGGCACTATCTCCTAGGAAACGGGAAGAAATATTTGCCCTCATAACGCAACGAGGTTTTATTTATAAAGTTCAAGCTGCAAGTCCATTGCGTATCGATAAAGAGAATATCCTGCAGGCTACCTTATGGGCCATGAAGCGTGCCGTTTGTTCTCTTCCCGTGACGCCAGATTTGGTCATAGTCGATGGCAATTTCGCTATACCTGATCTACCCTATCTTCAAAGGGCTATTCCAAAGGCGGACAGAAATATTTCGATTGTCGGTGCGGCATCCATAATTGCTAAGGTGATAAGAGACAGGGTGATGATTGCTTACGATAAATTGTATCCCGGGTACGGCTTTGCATCCAATAAGGGCTATCCAACAAAAGAACATAAGAGGGCATTAACTTTAAAGGGCATCTCACCCATTCACAGAAAAACTTTTAAGGCGAGGATGGATACGGAAGTGGGAAAACAATGAAAGAGGCCAAGGAGTAGGTATTGCAATAGTAGAAGGTTCCCTTCTAATTGTTGTGCTTTTGGGGGTTGGTCTAGGTGAGGAAATACCGGAGGAAGCTTATCTTGCCGTTGCGCAAATATTAGTCTTCCTTAGCAGGGTCGATGCGAGCAAGGGAGATAATCTTGAAAGACATAAAGGAGAAGACCAAAAAGGATTTAGGTAATTGGGGAGAAGATCTGGCATCCCTCGTATTATCGAATATGGGTTACAAGATCTTGATGAGAAACGTGACTTTCAAAAGAGGAGAGCTGGATATCGTAGCAATAGACGACGATGAACTGGTCGTAATTGAAGTAAGAGTACGTACGAATGGGAAGGTTCAATCTCCCATTGAAAGCGTCGGTCCAAGAAAAATTAAGGCCCTCATATGTTCGGGTAGATTGCTTATCGAACAGCTGGGGTGGGAGGGTCCCTGGAGAATAGATATTTTGGGCATAACCTTAGATGCCAGCAATGCCGATGGATACGATTTAGAATACGTTAAAGATGTCACGTTAGGGATGATATAGATGAGTTGCATTTATGGGCTTACATTGAGGGGTATAGATGCACTTCCAGTTGAGGTGGAAGTTTGTCTCACGGGAGGCTTGTTTTCCATATCAATTGTTGGGTTAGCGGATACTGCCATTAAGGAGTCTCGCGAGAGAGTGCGTATTTCCCTAGGAACATTGGGCATAAAACTCAAGGGTCACATCTCGGTAAACTTAGCTCCGGCAGATTTACCCAAAGAAGGCGCCTTGCTTGATTTACCGATAGCTGTGGGCATTGCCAAGGAGGTTGGTTTCATACCGGAAGGCGTCAATGGAATTTTCATGGGAGAGTTGGCTTTAGACGGAAGGTTGCGCAAGGTAAGGGGAGGCGTGCCTGCGGCCTTTTTGGCCAGGCAGTTAGGGCTTCCCCTTTTCGTACCCCGTGGAAATGTTGCGGATGTTTCGATGGTGCAAGGGGTTGAAGCTTATGGTTGTTCAAACATCGGTGAACTATTTTGCCATTTAAGAGGCGAAAAAACATTACAAAAGCTGGATTTCACGCTACCTCAAGCTAAAGAGATAGCAGTAGAACCGGATTTTGCCGACATAAAGGGACAAGCTGCGGCCAAGAGGGGACTAGAAATCGCGGCTGCAGGACATCATAACGTCTTTCTTGTAGGTGCTCCTGGATCAGGAAAGACCATGTTGGCGAAGGCTCTTCGCGGGATCCTCCCTCCGCTCTCAGATGATGAACTAATAGAAGCAATGAGGATAAGAAGTGCCCGTGGATTGCCACTTGAGACTGACCGCTTCAGGCCTTTTAGGTCAGTGCACCACACGTCAAGCGCCGTAGCTATTTGCGGAGGCGGAATCGATCTTAAACCGGGAGAACTTAGCCTTGCCCATAGGGGCGTTCTTTTCTTGGACGAGATAACGGAATTCAGGAGGGACGTTATCGAAGCCCTAAGACAGCCACTAGAGGATGGATGTATAACTGTAAGCAGGGCCTCGGGGAGTGCAACCTATCCGGCTTCTGTGTTGCTTATTGCCGCTTGCAATCCTTGTCCCTGTGGTTACTTAGGAGACACCGTGAAGGAGTGCACTTGCTCTCCAGGGGATATAGATAGGTACTTTAAAAAGCTTTCTGGACCAATCCTGGATCGCATAGATCTTCACCTGCAGATCCCGAGACTGACGCCTGAGGAGCTTTTAGAATTGGACAGCGATGCCGAAAACAGTTCGGCAATCAGATATCGGGTCATGCGTGCTAGATCCATACAGCTTGAAAGATGGCGTCACTTTGGCATAAAGTGCAACGCCGAGTTAACAGAGAGGATCATGAAAAAATACCTAGGGCTGTCGAAAGATGGCAGAGCATTTCTCAAGTCCATTGGAGCGAGTCTTCGGTTGACGGGGCGAGGTTTAAGCAGGGTGCTCAAAGTAGCTCGAACCATAGCCGATTTGGCGGGAGATAAGGCGGTAAAAGACTCTCATTTAGCCGAAGCGTTAGCTTACAGGGGAGGTTTTTCCTTTGAAAGATGAGGATTTATCGGTCTTCCTTGCCCTTAATTCCCTTAAACAATTCGACGGCAATTTGATCGCTGCTTTGCGCTTAAGATCCATCGCTCCTTCTGACTTAATGAGCTCTCCTTCTTTGCTTAGGGAGTTTACAAATTCTGAAAAAGCCATGGAAAGATGGTATGAAGTTCTATCGAGTGGATGGCATCTAAGGGAGTTGGAAAGCTGCAAGAAAAAGGGGATAAAAATTCTGGTATTTAACGAGGAAGGATATCCTTCCTCGTTAAATCGATTATCTAACCCACCTTTACTGCTTTATTGGTGGGGAAGGCTTGAAGGTATTAAAAAATTTGCTGTGGCGGTGGTTGGAACAAGGCGCTGCAGCAACTATGGACGAAGGATAGCACATATGCTTGGCTTTAAAGTAGCGGAAGAAGGCTTTCCCGTAGTGAGTGGAGGTGCCTTTGGAATAGACGAAAAGGCTCACAGGGGAGCTTTAAAAGCCCAAGGCGTGACCATAGCTGTATTTGGAACCGGAGTGGATCAGTGCTATCCGAGTAAAAACCTGCCCTTATTTGATGAGATTAAGGAAAGCGGAGCACTGATCTCAGAATATCCTTTGGGCACAAAAGGAATGCCGTGGAATTTCCCGGAGCGCAACAGGATTATAGCTGGTCTGTCAGACGTCGTGGTTATCGTTGAAGCACCTATCAAAAGCGGTGCAATGATAACCGGGCGCATTGCAATGGAGTGTGGGATAGAGACATGGTCAGTTCCAGGAAGGATTGACGAAGGTGTTGCGAAGGGATCTAATTTAATAATATTTGATGGTGCCTATCCCTTGGTCGATGTAGATTCCTTTATTCATTTAATAAAGGGTTCACCTGAAGGATTTCTAATCGGAAAGAAAGAAGATAAGGCTGAAGAATTGCCACCTGAGGAAAAGCAGATATATGAGATGTTAAGAGAAAAGGGCGATAGGACCGTTGACAATATAGCTGGAGAGTGTAAAATATCGCCTGCTTTAGCTCTAGAAATGTTGGGAAAATTGGAGTCGCGCGGCCTTGTTGCGACGACGGGACCCGGCAGATGGGGAATCAGGTTTTGATGGAAGGTGAAAAAAGTGTCTGATAAAACTCTCATAATAGTTGAATCTCCTACTAAAGCTAGGACCCTAAAAAGGATATTAGGTCGTAAGTATGAAGTAAAGGCAAGCAACGGACACGTGAGAGACTTGCCTAAAAGTAGGATTGGCATAAATATAGAAAAAAACTTCGAACCGGAATACATATTGGTCAGGGGTAAGGGTCCAGTAGTCAGAGATCTAAAGCAAGCCGCAAAAAAGGCCAAAAATATTTTGCTTGCTTCGGACCCTGACAGAGAAGGAGAAGCCATTGCGTGGCATTTGACAAATATATTATCGATACCTGAGGATGAACCTTGCCGGATTCGCATGTACGAAATAACGCCCAGAGCCGTAAAAGAAGCTTTGACCAAACCTGAACTGATAGACATGAATAAGGTGAATGCCCAGCAGGCTCGGAGGCTAGTGGATAGGTTGATGGGATATAATTTGAGCCCCCTGTTATGGAAGAAGGTCAAATCGGGCCTTTCAGCCGGTAGGGTCCAGTCCGTCGCCTTGAGACTCATTTGCGAGAGAGAGGCCGAGATAGATGCCTTCGTACCAGAGGAATATTGGGTGATTTCTGCATTGACGAAGGGCGAGAATGGAGAGTTTCTATTAAGGCTCATCAAAAAAGATGGGAAAAACATCAGGATTACTAACGCCATAGACGCACAAACAATATACAATGAATTGCTTTCCTTTCCTTTTGTCGTTTCAAAGTTCGACGTAAAAGAAGGCAAAAGAAACCCTCTGCCGCCTTTTAAAACGAGCACCTTACAGCAAGAGGCTGCAAGGCGTCTAGGTTTTTCTCCCCAAAGGACTATGCGCATAGCTCAAAGCCTGTACGAAGGCGTTGATTTGCCTGGTCAGGGATCAGTAGGTCTCATCACCTATATGCGTACGGATAGCCTACGTTTAGCCCCTGAAAGCATCGCCATGGCTCGTAAGTTTATAGAAGAAAATTATGGGAAGAGATTTTTGCCAGAAAAACCGCATCAATACGTTTCAAAAGAACGTTCTCAAGACGCCCACGAAGCCATCAGGCCCACGGACGTTCGTTTGGTGCCGGATAAAATCAGTCAGCATTTAACTAAGGATCAAAAAGCTCTGTACGAATTGATATGGAAGCGCTTTTTGGCCTCTCAAATGGTTCCAGCGATCGTAGCTCGGACCAATGTAGAGGTCCAATCTGGTCCCTACACTTTAAAGCAAAGTGGCGTTACTTTGATATTTGAGGGCTGGAGTAAGCTTTGGCCCTTGGACTTAAAGGAAGAGATGCTTCCGGAAGCCACAGTTGGCGAGAAGTTAACATTATTAAAGCTCGATAAAGAACAAAAGTTCACCAAACCGCCATCCAGATATACAGAGTCCGGTTTGGTAAAAGTCATGGAGGAAAAGGGCATAGGTCGTCCCTCCACGTATGCTACCATCATACAAACACTATACGATAGGTACTACGTGGAAAGGGATGAAGCAAAAAAGCTTTTTCCAACGGAGCTTGGAGTCACTGTTAGCTCTTTTTTGGTCGAACATTTTCCTTCCCTCATCAACGTAGAATTTACCGCCAAGATGGAAGACGAATTGGACAAGGTAGAAAGCGGCGAAATGTCATGGCTATCGGTCGTTAAAGGGTTTTGGGAGCACTTTGAAAGTATTTTAAAAGGCGTCGAAAACACAGCAAAAGTTGAAGTACCGCTGGAAACGATCGATGAAGAGTGTCCCAAGTGTGGGGCTCAGCTGGTCATAAAGCACGGCCGTTACGGGAAATTTATTGCCTGCTCGGCTTTTCCGGAGTGCAAATATACCAGGAACTTTACAAATAGCCTCGATATCAATTGTCCGAAGTGCAAAGAGGGAGAAGTTGTGTTGCTTCGCTCCAAAAAGGGGAAGCCCTTTTATGGTTGTTCCAGATATCCTCAGTGCAATTTTGTCAGTTGGTATAAACCCACTGGCGATGTTTGCCCCAAATGCGGAGGGCCATTTGTGGTGAAAAGAAAAGCTATTAAATGCGCTGATTGTGGGTTTAAAAAGGAGGACATCCTCGATGATGTGGGAGCCATCGGCGAAAAGTGACGATCCTATAATGATTATAGGAGGAGGGCTTGCCGGAAGCGAGGCTGCTTACCAGCTTGCAAAAAGGGGTGTTAGGGTAAAGCTTTATGAGATGCGTCCCAAGAAATATCCTCCTGCACATAGGACCTCAAAATTGGCAGAGCTAGTCTGCAGTAACTCGCTAGGCTCTGATATGCTCTCAAGCCCTGCTGGCATCTTAAAGGCGGAGATGCGTGCATTGGATAGCTTGATCATAAAGTGTGCGGACCTGCACAAAGTGCCGGCGGGTTGGGCTCTGGCGGTCGATAGGGAAGCCTTTAGTGAAGAGGTCACTTCTAGAATTAGCTCCATTCCTCTTATTGAAATCGTTATTGAAGAAGTAACGCGTATCGAGGGTGGCCCCGCGATCATTGCGACTGGTCCTTTGACTTCGACGGCCTTGACTTCCAGCCTTAAGGAAATGGTCGGCAAAGGTTTTCTCTATTTTTACGATGCGGTAGCCCCCGTAGTGTTGCGCGAAACCATAAACATGGACATCGCTTTTTATGGCAGTCGTTACGGTCACGGAAAAGATTATATAAACTGTCCTTTGACCGAAGAAGAATATCAACGTTTTTACGAAGCCTTGATGAATGCCGAAGTAGCTGCACGTCACGATTTCGAGGAGGAACGCTTCTTTGAGGGTTGTTTGCCTATAGAGGTAATCGCAAAAAGAGGGCGTGATGCACTTCGATTTGGACCTATGAGGCCCGTTGGCATAAAAGATCCCCGAACGGAAAAAGAGCCCTACGCCGTCGTACAGTTGCGACAAGATGATAAAGAAGGCAGACTTTACAATATGGTTGGCTTTCAGACGAATTTGAGATGGTCTGAGCAAGACCGGGTCTTTCGCCTGATCCGGGGCTTAGAAGAGGTTGAGTTTGCAAGGTACGGCGTGATGCACAGAAATATTTATGTAAATGCCCCCACAGTATTGGATGCATGGCTAAGGTTAAAGGGCTTTAAAGATGTTTTCATGGCAGGCCAGATAGTTGGAGTTGAAGGTTACGTTGAAAGTACCGCCATGGGGTTAGTTGCTGCCCTTAATATGTTTTGCCTGCTTGAAGGTCTTCCCCTATTATCCTGGCCAAGGGATACTGCTATCGGTTCGCTGTTGTGGTATTTGAAGAATGCGAATCCCTCTTCTTTTCAACCGATGAACATAAATTTGGGCCTGTTTCCGCCGTTGCCTCAAAAGATAAAGGACCGGAGAAAGCGCTGTGAATTTATTGCTCAAAAGGCGTTAAGCTCGCTTGAGGTTTTTATGAAAGCCCACGAGAATGTTTTTTGCTCTAAACATGAGTAACTTGATGGATGAACAGTAAATCGTGGATTCGCTGGAAGTAATTTCTTCCCAAAATTTGCCCCTTGCAAACTCCAGATACAGTTGGCTAAAGTGGGATTTTACTAAAAAGACTCAATTAGTCAGAATATACTTATAAATATGATATAATTTGCCCATGAGCGAGAATATATCGTCTTCGGTTGATGCCTTTTTGGAATATTTAAAATACGCAAGCGGAAGAACTGATAACACGGTTATAAATTATGCCGTTGATTTATCGCAGTTCGTCGATTACCTTTTGGCCGAAGGCGTGAAAGATCTCGAGGAAATCAAACAATCCCATGTTAGAGGTTTTTTAAGAGAGCTTTTAGCCTACGGGTACTCCAAGAGTACCGTCCTGCGGAAATTATCCTCTTTGCGAAGTTGGATGAAATTTTTACAGCAAAGCGGAGTTGAAATGTCTGATCCCACCAAGGGCGTGCGTGGTCCGAAAGAGCCCAAGAGGCTACCCAGGGCTTTGGCTTACGAAGACATCAAATTACTACTTGAAGAGGGGCCCCGCGGAGAATTTGAGATACGCGATAGAGCAATCCTGGAACTTTTGTATGGTTGCGGCTTGAGGGTTGCCGAGTTGGTGGCCTTGGATTGGGAAGATGTGGACATAAAAGAAAGATGGTTGCGAGTGCAGGGAAAGGGAGAAAAGGAGCGTCTTGTTCCAATGGGAAGGTTTGCCCAAAAGGCATTAACGGATTGGCAGGCGGTTTTAGGGAAAAACAGCGGTCCCTTGTTTCCCGGGGAAGGTTGCGAGCGCATAGCTGTTCGGACTGTGCACAGGATCGTTTCCCGAGCCGCAAAAAGAGTTGGGCTCGTAGGCGTAAGCCCTCACGTGCTTCGCCACAGTTTCGCCACACATATGCTTGAGGGAGGGGCTTCTTTAAGGGTTTTGCAAGAATTACTGGGTCACCAAAGTTTGGTCACCACCCAAAGATACCTTAAGATAAGTTATGAGCAATTAAAGAAAGGTTATGTAAGCGCCCACCCAAGAGGAAGAGGTGAAAGTGATGTTTAAGGGCACTACGATCATTTGCGTTCGTAGGGGCAACGAAGTAGCAATAGCAGGTGATGGGCAAGTTACTCTGGAGCATCAGATCATCAAAAGTGGGGCTAAAAAAGTAAGACGCCTCGCCGGCGGGGACGTGCTTGCCGGTTTCGCTGGAAGCACCGCCGATGCAATGACCTTGCTTGAGCGTTTCGAAAAATATCTTCAAAGTCACAGCGGGAATTTAATGCGCGCCGCTGTAGCCTTAGTGAAGGAGTGGCGTACTGATAGGGCTTTACGTAGGCTGGAAGCGATGATGCTTGTGGCCGATTTGCATCAAACGCTTTTGCTTTCAGGTGCTGGAGATGTTTTGGAGCCAGATAGCGAAGTAGCTTCCATAGGGTCTGGCGCAGGTTATGCCTTGGCCGCCGCCAAAGCATACCTTGAAACTTCCGATATGAGCGCTAGTGAGATAGCCAAAAAGTCCTTGCAAATTGCTTCAGAGATCTGCATATACACAAACGACGTCATCACGTTAGAGGTGATTAGGGGTGAATGAGGCTGTAATAAAAGAAGGCAACCTTACGCCATCTCAAGTTATGGCGTATTTGGATAGATACATAATAGGGCAAACAAAAGCAAAAAAAGCAGTAGCTGTGGCTCTGCGTAATCGCATCAGGCGAAAGAAACTCCCAAAGGAATTAGCTAAGGAGATAATTCCTAAGAACATCTTGATGGTGGGGCCAACAGGCGTCGGTAAAACCGAGATCGCAAGGCGGTTAGCCCAACTCGTTGATGCACCCTTCGTGAAGGTTGAAGCCTCCAAATACACTGAAGTGGGATATGTCGGCAGGGATGTCGAGTCCATGATTCGCGAGATGGTGGATATCTCCGTCCACATGGTCAAATCTAGGAAAATAGAGGAAAACAGCGCCCTCGCAGCTGCTTTAGCCGAAGAGAGGGTTTTGGATGCCTTACTTCCCTCCAGATCAAGGACAAGACACCCGCAGGATTTTATGAGGCTTTTGCTTGGCGATACCATGGATGAAGAGGAAGTAGAAGAAGTAGACGAGACCAAGAAAACGACGAGAGAAAAGTTCAGAAGGTTGCTGAGAGAGGGAAAACTAGACGATAGAGAGATAGAAATAGAGGTAGTCGAAAACCCTCTGTCAAACGTCCCCTTTGTGGGCGCTGGAATGGAGGAGATGGGCTTAAATTTGGGTGAGATGCTAGGTGGCATTTTGCCAAAGAAAATTAAACGCAAAAGGGCCACCGTTGCAAATGCCTTAAAGATCTTTCAACTGGAAGAGGCGGAAAAATTAACAGATATGGATGCGGTGATTCAGGAAGCTTTGGAAAAAGTTCAAGAAGAAGGTATTGTGTTCATCGACGAGCTAGATAAGATTGCCTCTGTTGATGGGCACAAGTATGGTCCTGATGTAAGTCGTGAAGGCGTACAGCGCGATTTGCTCCCTTTGGTTGAAGGAACAACGGTGCAGACCAAATACGGTCCCGTCAAGACCGATCATATCTTGTTCATAGGCGCCGGCGCATTTCATGCGGCTAAACCGTCTGACCTCATACCTGAGCTCCAAGGTCGGTTTCCCATAAGGGTTGAACTTGACTCCCTGGGAGAAGAAGAGCTGTTGCGCATATTGGTGGAACCCGAAAACAGTCTCATTAAGCAATACAAAGCGCTGCTTGGAACCGAAGGGATAGAACTTATATTCACCGATGAAGCTCTCAAAGAAGTTGCCTCTTTAGCTGCTAAAATGAACAGGGAGATGGAAAACATCGGGGCAAGAAGACTTCACACTATGATGGAACAACTTTTAGAGGAGATAAGCTTTAAAGCCCCTGAGTTGACGGAAAAGGAAGTGTATATTGACGAAGCCTTCGTTCGTGAACGCCTAGTTCCGTTAGTTGAAAATACTGACTTGAGAAGATATCTATTATAAATTTAAGAAGGTGAAAATTAATGACAATGGAAACTCCTCGTGAATTGATCGAATCAAGGCCCAAAATCGTAAACCCGACCGCGATGGAAGACTTGCTAAACAAGACGCGCATCATAAATCGTACGCTTCAATCTTCAGCCATGACGCCTCACCCGGATTACCAGAAAATTGCTAGGTTGCTATGCGATTTGTCTACGGCGAATGTTTACATAATAAATGAAGAAGGCAAGATTTTGGGGTATGCTTGGATAAGTGACTACCAATGTGACTACATGGAACAGCTCCTTAAGGATGGCTACATGCCGAAAACCTACACCCAGAGGCTAAATCGCCTTCACGAATCTGTGTTAAACCATAGTGACCATGGTAAGTGTGCTTATTCTGATGAACCTTGCCGATATTTTAATAAGCATGTGGTTTATGTGCCAATTTATAGCGGTGGCGAGAGATTAGGCACGTTGATATTGGCACGCTTCGGAACGCCCTTTGATACGCGCGACCTCGTCTTGTCTGAGTATCTTGCAACGGTAGTGAGTATCGTGATTCTATATGATAGGGCATATCATATTGAGGAAAGAGCAAAAGAAAGATTTATGGTGCAAATAGCCGTTCGTGCCCTGTCTTATTCCGAGATGGAATCTATTAAAGTAATACTTAAAGAGTTAGGAGGATCTGAAGGAGTTGTCGTAGCAAGCAGGGTGGCAGACAGAATTGGCGTGACCAGGAGCGTCATTGTAAACGCACTGCGCAAGCTCGAAAGCGCTGGTTTGATAGAAAGTAGAAGTTTGGGCATGAAGGGAACCTATATCAAAATATTGTCCCCTGTATTTTTAGATGAGATAAATAAATAGGAAAACCGCGGAATGCATAAGCTGTCGAAACGGTTTAGTGCAGTTGCTCAAAACATTGCTAACGTAAATACATCCGGATACGCACGTAGCGAAGCTGCATTCTAAGGACGAATTATTTTTTTTGAGAAAGGGACTATTCCTATCGCCATGTTTTGCCCTATAATAAAAAACAAAGCTCTAAAGTTGATTTTAAATAAAAAAGAGGGCGTAATTTTAGTATGGTATTCTAGGGCACGAGGAAGCGACGAGCCTTACTATTTGTTTTTGTGTCGCAAACTCGGACAGCAAGCTTTGGAGGAGAGCATAGTGTGGACTTGGGTTTCGATGGGATGCGAAAGGAGCGGAGGTGGTTAAGGCTACGTCGAAGTAAAAGTCAGCTCGAGATAAACACCTTACGAGAACCTGGTCAAGAATTAAATAAGTAAAAACTATAATATAATTATAATACAAAATGGAGGTAAAAAGTATCAGATGAGCAATGGGCAAGATGTAACCACCTCAGTAAAGGTCAACGAAGTGGTTAAATGTGTAGTGGAGAAGATAACTCCTTACGGAGCCTTCGTCAGGCTTGAGAATGGTCAAAGAGGAATGATCCATATATCTGAAATATCTCAGGGATATGTTAAGAAGGTAGAAGATGTATTAAGCTTGGGCCAAGAGTTGAAGGCAAGAGTAATTAAGATTGACGAAAAGGGTCGAATCGATCTTTCGTTAAAATCGCTTCACGGCCCGACGGCCGGTGAGGTTGAAGCTAAATTATCTCATCAGCACGACGAAGAAGATTTTGAAAAAAAGCTCATGAAGTTTATGAAACTGAGTGACGAAAAGATTTCGGATCTATACCAAAAGCTTGGTGATAGTAAAAAAGGCGGCAGGCGTAAAGCTGGTGGCAAAAGGTCGTAAAGACAAGAGCCATTCATGCAGCATAAGGGGGGCTAGAGGGCTCCCCTTATGCTTTCAAGAGATCAGTCCCAAGGATAAAGCGACGCTCTCGTATCAAATGAGAGGCAGGATCTTTGATCCTACTATCGCGATAGGAATTGCAAAGTACTGCAAGTGGGGAAAACCTCAAGTTTTGCTATGTGCTCCCCTTTGCCGAATGAAACCCTTTCCCACAACTTTTTGGTTATCCTGTCCCTTTTTAGCAATGCGTTGCAGTAAGCTAGAAGCCTCGGGCGGAGTAAGAGAGCTAGAAGAGTTTTTAAAAAAGCGGAAGAGCAAATGGGAGTGGCGTGCTTTCAACGTAAAACACGCTATTTTACGGGTTTCTTTGTTGTCCTTGGGGGAAAGAAAGTTTTTGCAAAAAGCACGGAAGAACGTGCTGGACAAGCTGCGCCTTTCCGGCATTGGAGGCATAGCTTACCGCGATGAAATTTCCATAAAATGCTTGCACCTCCAGGTAGCCTCATGGATTGCGTTAAGGGAGCACCCTGCCGATGATTGGCTTAAGGCTCGTTTTGCCGCCATTGAGTGTGAAAATCCTGGTAGTTTTTGTCAATAAACTTTTTCTAGCAGACTTTGGACTTTATTGTTGAAATTGGTACTAACAAAATAGACAGACGTTTAGGTGGCTTGCACAGGAGATGAAGCAGGTGTCTCGTTTTGGAGCTATAGACATAGGTTCTAATTCCTTGAGGTTTTTGGCAGTTGCAAGCGAAGACGATTTCTTGCACTATTTAGATTCTGGCATTTGGACGGTTCGTTTGGCCCAAGGGATGAGCTTGAGCCAATATGAGGTAAAAGGGGAAGCTTTAAATAGAACTTTGAAGGCACTTGAAAGGGTGCGAGAAAGGCTTGAGGTCCTTTGTGTGCCGCCTGAAAACAGGATTTTGTTTACCACAGAATCGTTGAGATCATCCCTAAACGTGTCCGAAGTAACATATGCTATCGAGAAAAAAGCGGGCATGAAACTTTGGATATTAGAGGGCGAAGAAGAAGCTTTTTATAGCTACAAAGGAGCTTTGCTTGGTATAAGCGCAAATGATGCCGCAGTCTTCGATCTTGGTGGCGGAAGCTTGGAGCTTTGCGGCGGGAGGTGGAGTTGCTCTCTTCCGCTAGGTGCACTAAGGGTAAAAGCCCTTTTTGATGAAGATGTGGTGGCCATTGAAGATTATGTTGGCTCTCATCTGCGATCCGCCCTTAAAGACATTCCAGATATTGAAGACGTCAAAGAGATCATTGGAGTGGGAGGAACATCTTCGACGACGGCCATGATTTTAAAGAAAGTATCCATAGACCAATACCATCCATCACGGGTTCACGGCATGAAGATCAAAAAAACTGAAATAAAAGACTTAGTGGAAGCGTTAAGGCAAATGGATGTAGAAGCCAGAAAGCGCCTAATAGGCCTTGAGCCAGGGAGATCCGATATTATTGTAAGCGGTCTTTGTGTGATATTAGCGCTTCTTGAGTTTTTGAAATTCAACTATTACTTGCACAGCGAATGCGATGCATTGTGGGGCATATTAGCAGAAGAGGTTGACCGAAGAAGGGCAAAGGAAATAAAAATAAAGGGCATAAATTGGGGAGTGTGAGCGAACATTGTGGAAAGGCAGATTTAGTGAGGATACAGCCGATGTGGTACTTAAATTCACCCAGTCTCTCGACATGGACTGGCATCTTGCCGAAGCAGATATAAAGGGAAGTAAAGCTCACGTAAAGACACTAGCTTCAGCAGGGTTGATCACCCAAGAAGAAGAAAAAGCTCTTTTAACCGGCTTGGATCAGGTGCTAGATGAAATAAAAAGCGGTAAGCTGGAGCCACTCATTAAACTTGAAGACGTTCATATGAACATAGAGGCCCGCCTTACGGAAATCTTGGGTGACATAGGCAGAAAACTTCACACGGCAAGGAGTCGCAACGATCAAATCGCAACCACTTTGCGCTTGTTTTTAAGAGAACAACTTCTTGAAATTGCGAGCAAGGTCGAAACGTTTCTTGAGTCCATCTTGGATCGTGCTGAAAATCATATGAACTTTGTCGTGCCGGGTTACACACATTTGCGCCGTGCTCAGCCCATAAGCATGGGTCATTACTGGATGTCGCATTTCTGGGCTTTCGCCAGAGATTTTTCGCGTCTAAAGGCTGCGCTTGAGGCTTTAAACGAGTGCCCTTTGGGATCAGCTGCCCTTGCGGGGTCCACCTTTCCTTTGGATCGACATCTATCTGCCAAGTTGTTACGCTTCTTTAAGCCTACTGAAAACAGCATAGATTCCGTTGCTAACCGCGATTACATTGCTGATTTTTATCACTTCGCTTCTTTGTTTTTAGTTCACTGCAGTCGACTAGCGGAAGATTTAATAATATACAGCAGCGACGAGTTTGGGATTGTGCAGCTTCCTGATGCTTTCTGCACCGGTTCAAGTATCATGCCGCAAAAGAAAAATCCCGACGTGCTTGAATTAGTGCGCGGTAAGGTCGGTCAGGTTTTGGGAAGCTATATGGACCTTCTAATCATGCTGAAAGGCCTTCCCCTGGCTTATAATAGGGACCTGCAAGAAGATAAGCGAAGCCTGATGAATGTTTTGCAGACCTTACATGGCATATTAGACGTTTTGTCACCGCTGATTTTAAAAGTAGAAATTGATGTCGATGGGGCGTCTAAAGCCTTCGAGGATGGATTTATTCTGGCTACAGATGTAGCTGACTATCTGGTCTTGAAAGGTGTTCCTTTCAGGAAAGCTCACTGGCTGGTGGGCAATGCCATTAAGTGGTGTTTAAATGAGGGCAAAAACTTTTTAGATTTGAGCCTGGAGGAATGGCGAAGCCTGATCCCTCAATTTGACGAAGAGATTCTTGAAAATTTAAACCCTCGCTCCTCCGTTGAAAGGCGCAAGACTTACGGAGGAACTGCATTTTCAGAAGTAATGCGTCAGCTAAGTGAGGGTAAAAAGATCATTGAAGAGGTGGAAAAATTTTTGTCTCTATGGCCGGAAGATGTTGACTAATTTCGCAAGCTGTGATAACTTGCTATTGCTCGGGCTTGAGGTTATTGCTGATAAACTTTACAAAAGGGCCGTTAGCTCAGGTGGCAGAGCACCGGACTTTTAATCCGGGAGTCGCAGGTTCGAATCCTGCACGGCTCACCATTTTTAAGAATTCAGATGTTACAGGCATTTTAGACACTTTTCGTCAGACTCTTAACTTCTTTAGCTTAAATATACTTAAATATAACCAAAAAGCTTGAGCTCGTAGTGCATGGCCAGCCAAGTTATTTGCACTCCTACCTTTCACTCCCTTGCCGCCGACACGAGGCGGAGGGGAGTGTTTTTATGGCTGTCATGCCTTGAAAATTGTAGTAAAGTTGATGCGATCCAAGTCTCAATAAACTTGACTTATAAAATACGTGCATGATAATATACAACGGCGGTAAGCGGAAATGCGAGATCCATTATCGTGTCCCTCGGAGCGGTCCCATCGTCTAGAGGTCTAGGACACCGCCCTTTCAAGGCGGCGGCACGGGTTCAAATCCCGTTGGGACCGCCATTTTATAATCGTCATGCCGGTGTAGCTCAACAGGAAGAGCAGCGCACTCGTAATGCGCAGGTTGGCGGTTCGAGTCCGCCCGCCGGCTCCATTTTTGACTCAACGTATGCCCCATCGGATTTTCCTGACGATAAAATACAAAAGGTTGAACCTAAAAGTACATTGTATCCGATGACTAGTGAAGATTTGTCAGTTCACATAATAGAGGCTGCCTTAATAGCTGGTCACAAAATTTGCATGACCCCCTAAGATTAAGGGGGCTTTTATTTTTTAAGACATAGAGAAAAAGGACTTTTAACGTTAATATATCTATAATACATGCGATGAGGTGATGTCGCTTGAAGCGTATCATTTTTTTGCGTCACGGCAAAACTGAATGGAACATGCAATCTCGCTATCAAGGTAAAACCGATGTTCCTCTTAGTGATGAAGGTCGTTTGCAAGCGCGGCGAGTTGCTTTGAGGCTAAAGTCTTTGGGTATAGATGCCATATATGCAAGTTCGCTTGTGCGAGCGAGCGAAACTGCTGCAATAGTGTCTAAGCTCATAAAAGTACCGATAAAAGGCTTGCTGAAAGAGCTGCAAGAGATGGATTTTGGGGCTTGGGAGGGAATGGTGGTTACCGATGTTGAAAGAACGTATCGTGATGCTTACCGCTGGTGGAGACAATCTCCTGAAGAGGCCAAAATTCCCGGAGGAGAAGATTTTGTAGAAGTAGTTGAGCGCGTGACCGGTGGAATGCAAAAAGTTTTAAAGGAAGCCGGTGAAAACATCTTGGTTGTTGCTCACGGTGGTTCAATAAGGGCTGCATTAGTGGGCCTTCTTGCTTTGGATGCTTCCGCCGTTTGGAGGATTAGGATAGATAACTGCAGTTTAACTTCCATGGAGCTATGGGATGGGAGAGTGATGTTGGCTTTCGCGAACGATACACTCCATCTTTTGGTCGATGATCTGGATCTAGTGTGCAACCTCCCTATATTAGCGTAATTTCGGTCTGTTTTTAGAAATTAGAAAAGGAGACAGTTAAATGCGTGATATCGAGCCTGAACCTTCTAATGATTCGAATCTTTATGAAGATGAATTAGAATTATGGAAAAAGATAAGGTCTGGTGACGAAAAAGCACGAGAAGAAGTGATAATTTCTTATAGACCCATGGTGTTTTGGCTTGCGAGCAAATTACATGTGTCTCCGGATTCTCATCAAGATTTGATACAAGAAGGCATGGTGGCCTTGATAGAGGCGGTCGATAGATATGATTTCGAAAGGGGAGCCAAGTTCATAACTTATGCCTACTATCGCGTTAAAGGGCATATGATTAATTTTTTGGAAAGATCGGAGGCAAAGGCTCCTGAGCCAGTGGATTTGGATAACTATGTTTATCAGCGTGAGACCGTCTATATTGACGAGAGAGAAGGTTGGCTCATTGACCTTGAAAGGGCCATAGAATCGTTAACGGCCAAGGAGGCTGAAGTTATAAGAGCGATTGACCTGGATGGATTAAGCGCTAAAGAGGTGGCTCGAAAAAGGGGAGTAGACATTAGCTACATTTACAGGCTAAGAAGAAGGGCTATTGCAAAGCTCAGAGAGATTTTAGGGGTAACGTAACCTAATTTTTTAAGTCTGAGGGGGCCTTTTAATGGAGAGGCGTCTTTTGAGAATTAGGCGTTGGATCGATAGGAGCATAGAAGCATGGAGGCGTGGAAGGCCAAAGGAAGTTATCATGGAACTTGAGTGTGCCGAGGCGGAGATGCGAATCGCAAAGGACGAAATTTTCACTCATGTCTCTTCCGACAGCAAGATTGGGCGGCGCCGCGGTGCTTTGGAGCAAGTTTTGATTTCCTTGCTTGCAGCTGCAATATTTTTGATGGCCTTGGCTTTGCCGACCTCGAGAGAAAGTTTTGTGCAATACCAGGAGGGCCAAAATCTATCTACAAAGCGGGAGGCCAACTCGCTTCACTTGAGCTTGATAACGGATGACGAAGAGCGGCTCATCGTGGCCTTGAGGAAGAGCTTAAGTGATACTAACATGGCACGGGTCTATGACGTGGGCGATGTAAAAGTTGCCTCCTCTCAATTAGAAAAAGTAGCAGCAGTAGCAGAAAAAGATGAACAAAAAATCAGCAACACTCCATCCAAGAGCGGTGAAATAAAGCGCATTATTGAGGCGAAAGAAAATACGCCAAAGGAATTACCCGAGAAAAGGGATCATGATGTATCATTTGAAGAAGAGATGCTAGAGGAATTATTCAAGTTGGTTCGGCTGGGAGAGAAAGCCCTTCGCGATCAAAGTGGAATAGATGTGGAGCTTTCAGACTGAAGGAGTGATCTTGAAGATGAAGTTTTGCACGAAACTTATGCTAGTGAGCTTAGTTTTTTTATTGCTAAAACCATCTTTAGTTTTTGCTCAAACCTACCCTGACGTCGTTGAATTGAAGGTGGAAGGCAACCAGCAGGTGGATACTAATTACATATTATCTGTCGTTGGAACCAAAGTTGGCCAACCCGTGGATAAGGAACAGCTCGACAAGGACATCGAAGCCATCTACAATTTAGGTTTTTTTGCCTATGTCGACGTTATGATTGAGCCCTTGGTTGAAGGTGTTGGGGTAACTTACGTCGTACAAGAAAATCCCATTGTTCGGGAAGTTAGATTTGAAGGAAATGAAGTATACACCGAAGAGGAGCTAAAAGAACTCGTCTTCACAAAACCTGGCAACATCTTTAACTCCGTGTTTTTCAGGCACGACCTCGAGAGGATTAGAGATAAATATCAAGAAGACGGATACGTCATGATGCGAATCCAAGATGTACAAATTCAGGAAGGCATCATAACGGTCAAGATCTTAGAGCCAAAGGTAGGAGAGATCGTAGTTCAGGGAAATGAAAAGACGGAGACGTTTGTCATCGAACGGGAGATCAAGCTTAAGACGGGCGATTACTTTAATGCTAAGGTGCTCAGGCATTCCTTGAACAAACTTCAAAGGCTTGGGTATTTTGAGACTGTAAACGTCGGATTTGAGCCCACAGAAGACCCAAGTATCGTAAACATCATCGTATCCGTGGAAGAACAAAGGACGGGAAGGATAGGACTGACCATAGGACACGGTTCAAGCAGTGGATGGAGCGGTGGCTTGTCTTACGAGGACACCAACTGGAAGGGGTTAGGGCGTACCGCATCCGTCGGCTTTGAAACCGGAAAAAGAGATCAATATTGGATCACCTACGAGGAACCGTTCATGGACGTGGATTATTATTCCTGGAGAGTGAATTTATTTCGATGGGAATGGGAGGACATAGAAAATTACGTAGGCGGCGAGTCGGTATTCGAGTACGAAGAGACCAGGACGGGAATATCAGTCGGAGCCGGAAAGAAGTTTCCCCGCGATCCCAGACTTAGTTGGTATGCAACACTTAATTGGCACGATTCCGACATACCGGAAGATTCAGTAAATTGGTTTCTTTTTAGGACAGATAAGGAGAAAGAAGAATTAATTGATTGGATGGTAAAGCACGACGTTGGCAAGAAATATATAGACCCTGAAAGTATAGGGGAAATCCCAGATGATGAAATAGTAAAACGTATTCAGGATAAGTACTTCGAGGAACACATGAAGTCGGGAAAGACCTTCTCCGTCACGGGCAGGTTTCAGCGTTCCACCTTGGACGAGTACTTAAGCTATCCCAAAGGAGATGTAATGAGCATTAACGTGGAACAGGCTTTGGATTTTTTGGGGAGTGACTGGAATTTCACTAAATATTGGTTTGAAGCCAGGTATTATACTCCCGTGACCAGGATTGGAGAGGTATTCGATATAGAGTTGGGAACGAGGGATACGCCGGTTTTGTTTGCCGCAAGGGTCAGGGCCGGTTTTTCGAGCGGCGACATTCCCTTCATGGATCAATATTTTATCGGAGGGGATAGAGATCTGCGGGGATATGAAGAAGATGAATTCTATGGGACCGAGATGTTATTGGCCAATTTTGAACTCAGGATACCCATCGAAGAAGCCTTTGGCCTGGTTTTCTTCTACGATGCCGGCAATGCATGGGGCGATAGCGATCCCTTTATAGACTATCTTTATAAGACCGTTGGACATGGCGCTAAGAGGTCTTCAAGCTTCGATTTATCAGATCTACACGATTCATATGGCATAGGCGTTCGAGTCAGGACGCCGCTTGGTAATTTACGTATAGATTTGGCTGAAGGAGAATATGAGACTTATACTCATTTTGGGTTTGGGGAGTTGTTTTAGGATGCCAACATGAGGCAAAAAAAAGCGGGGATCGTGGTTTTTTTGTTATTATGGGCGATCCTTTTTGGGGCCATTCGGGCACAGGCAAGCGTGATTGTAAAAGGGCCGCCCGAGTGGCTCTCTAATGCTATTAAAGAAAGCATTATAGCTGTAATGAGAGAAATGCCCAGCTACGATTTGGCCAGCCAAGAAAGGCTTCTTGCTATGGTTTCAGATAGGATCTTTGAGGGTTACAAAATAAAGTCACTCAGCGTCAAAAGTAAAGATGATGTCTTCGTTGAATTTGTGCCAACAAAGCTTGCGGACTGGAAGGTCAAAGTTACGGCTCCCAGATTAAATTCCCCCTGTGACGAATGGTTTCGTCAAGACGCTTTGGGCCTTGAAGAAATACTTTTGAGCATGGTTCAAGGTGTGCCCATCGAGGCGTTGAAGTGGGCTGATGAAGTATTTTTAAAAGAAGTAAAAAAAATAACCTCTTTGCGCATGCCTGGCTGGGAACCTCACGTCTTGGTCAGCAAGGAAGACGATTCATACGTGGTGAATCTATCCTTTGTAGCCACTCAAGATTTGGTGCTAGCCGTGGATACCCACGTTTTCTCGAAGTCGCTGCCCTCTTTTTGGCAGTACGAGATGCGCGAGAAGTTGCTTGAAAGCCTCTCTCCAATTATCGGTGTTCCCGTGGATTGGGCTGCTAAGCATGAGGATAAAATAGAGCGTTTGATTAGTGAAAAGTTAAAAGGCACAAGACTGGCGAGTACTGCTAAGATCGAGTTCGATACGCAGTTTGTTCCTTCCAGGATAGCGAGGACCGACGTGAGAGCAGAAAGCAAAAGATATTCGCTTTACGTTTGGGGTGCAGCTTATGGAGGTACGGAAGAAAAATCTACCGAACTTGGATTGCACTTAGGTCGCAAGGCGCAGCCTTTTCCTTCGTGGGATATAGAGCTTTACGGCGAAGCAATACTTTTTTTGGACGATGGTGATAGCGAGGAAAGGCTTGGCTTAAGATGGTCTCCTTATAGAGACATTTGGTTGGGGGCAGAAAGGGAACTGGATGAGGACAAAACTTGGTATCGTCTATGGGTGGAGGGAGGTATAAAAGCCTTTTACGTGTGGTGGCGTCATTCCGATGAGAGCGAAAATAACGCCGCTTTAGGATATAGATTTACGGAACACCTTTCCTTGGAATTATACTTAGATGAGCGTGACGACGACGAGGTCAGCGTAAGGGCGGTTGGCAATTTTTGATCTTTGCATGGGAAGGAGAAGAGAAGTGAAGGAGTTTGACAAGGCTTGGAAGCTTTCACAGGTCGCTTCCTACTTGGGCGGCAACCTGGTTGGCGATCCCGAAAGGCTCGTCTTGGGAGTGGCTTCTCCCGAAGAAGCCACCTCAAAACATATATGCGTCCTTTGGGAAAAGAGATCTTTTAAAGAGTTAAAAGAAGATGTTCCAGTGGTAGTGCCCTGCAATTGGCTTGAGCCTAACAGAGTGGGAGTGGAGGTTAAAGATCCCAAGCTAGCCTTTGTAAAGTTACTTTCGCTCTTTGAGAAACCACGTGCCACGAAAGGTGAAATCCACCCGACAGCAGTGGTATTTGATGGTGCCCGCGTTCACCCTCGTGCTTATGTTGGCCCGCTATGTGTTGTCGGAGAAGGGGCAGATATTGCTGCCGATGCTGTTTTAGAGGCACAAGTTTTTGTCGGGAAAAACGTTCACATAGGTGAGGGTACTGTAATTGAACCGCATGCCACCATATATCATAATGTAGCCTTAGGAAAAAGATGTCTAATTCACGCCGGGGTATCACTGGGGGGCGAGGGTTTCGGTTTTTATAGCGTAAATGGCAAATTAATCAAGATCCCTCAAGTCGGGGGTGTTGTTATCGGCGACGACGTTGAGATTGGTGCTTTGACGAGCATCGATAGAGGAACAATAGGCAATACCTACATAGGTCCCGGTACCAAGATAGGTGATTGTGTTCATATTGGTCATAACGCTAAAATTGGTGCTAACTGTATTTTGGTTGCCATGACCGGGATTGCAGGAAGCGCTGTTATCGAGGACAATGTGATAATGGCTGCTCAAAGTGGAGTAAAAGATCACGCAAGGATTGGCAAGGGTGCGATAATTGCCGCTAAGTCAGGTGTTACAAAAGACATACCTCCTGGCAAGATAGTTTCGGGCTTTCCGGCAAGAGACCACCGCGAAGAGCTTAAAATTCAAGCTCTTACACAAAGATTGCCCGAAATGTATGAGAGGCTTTTGCGCCTTGAACGCCTATGCAAAGGGGTCGAGGGCGAAGATGAAGAGGGTAACTCTTCAAAGGCCAATTGAAGTTAAAGGATTAGGGTTGCATAAGGGGAAAGAAACCAAAGTTCTCATGCTTCCCTCTGAAGAAGAAAGTGGTATAATGATTGGCACCTCAAAAGAGGGGCGACGGTATCCTATCGGAGAATGCGAGCTTTTTTCTCCGGGACGTGCTTCATGTATTCTGCTTCCCGATGGTCAGATGATTTATACCATGGAGCATCTGCTGTCCGCTTTTTATGGCATGGAAGTCGACGATGCCGTTATATTAGTAGTTGGCGGGGAGATCCCGATTTTCGATGGCAGTGCTGAACCTTGGGTTCGAAGCATAATCGAAGCGGGTTTAAGGGAAAAAGAAGATACCAAAAGGACGGTTTGTACTTTGCTATCCCCCCTTTACCTTGAGGACGATTTCGGTGAAGCCTGGATTGCTTGCTTTCCATCGGAAACTCTTAAGGTAAGTTATATAATATCTTTTGATGATGCCTTTATAGGAACTCAAATATTTGCCAGTTTTGTCACCAGGGAGACGTTTTGCAAAGATATCGCGCCTGCAAGGACCTTCGTGAGGTTAAAAGACGTGGAGGAGCTCAGGAAAGAAGGGTTGGCCCTCGGTGGGAACTTGAATAATGCTTTGGTGTTCAACGACAAGGGCCTTCTTAATTCGACGCAGCTGCGTTTTCGTGACGAGTGTGCACGGCATAAAGCACTTGACTTGCTGGGTGACCTCTCTATGGTGGGCTTACCACTACAAGCTCATGTGGTTGGCTACAAGGCTGGACATAGGCTTCATTTGCGTATGGTTCATCGTTTAAGACGTTTGTGTAGGGGTGGTTGAAATTGTCTGTGGACTTTAAGCAAATGGTGGATATTCACAAAATAATGGAGTTTCTTCCCCACCGATATCCATTTTTGTTGGTGGACAGGATTTTGGAGGTTGGTGAGGGGAGAATTGTGGGGTTGAAAAACGTCACCATCAATGAGCCTTTTTTTCAGGGACACTTTCCCGGTGAGCCGGTCATGCCCGGAGTTCTTGTCTTAGAGGCAATGGGGCAAGTTGCGGCGATGATGATAGTCCTTCGCCCCGATATGCAGGGCATGGTAACTTATTTGACCGGGGTAGATAAAGCTAAGTTTCGTAAGCCTGTCTGCCCAGGAGACCAGTTGATCACGGAGGCAAAGGTGTACAGGCTGAGGGGTCGTGTCGGACAAGTGAAGGCCGTGGCTCACGTAAATGACGAAATGGTGGCGGAGGCAATGTTTAGCTTTGTGGTTGCTAAGAACTTGCTGCAGAGGGGTAGTTGATGAAGAGGACTATACATTCGACTGCTATTGTATCTCCTAAGGCTGAGCTCGACGAAGGAGTTGTCATTGGACCCTATAGCATCATAGAAGATGAGGTTTGCATTGGGAAAAACACCGTCATTGGTGCCTACGTAAGGGTGTTTAACTTCGTCGAGATAGGCGAGGATTGTAAGATATACGAGAATTCTGTCTTAGGCAGGGAACCGCAGGACCATGCATTTCGTGGAGAGGAAACAAAGGTCATCATAGGCGACCGAACCATAATAAGGGAGAACGTGACCATAAATCGCGCCACAAGCGAGGGTCAGGCGACGGTTATCGGTCAAGACACATTTCTAATGGAAGGCGTACACATAGGACATAATGTAAAAATCGGAAATTATGTCACTGTGGCGAACAAGAGTGGGTTGGCGGGCTACTGCGAAGTTGGGGATTTTGCTAACCTAGGGGGAATGGTTGGCGTTCATCAATTTACTAAGATTGGCAAATTGTGCATGGTAGGCGGCCTGTCCAAGGTGGTCAAAGATATTCCGCCCTTTACATTGGCGGACGGGCGTCCAGCGAGAATTTATGGGATAAACAAGGTTGGCTTGCAGCGTGCAGGCTTTAATGCGATGCAAAGGAAGCAAATAAAGGAGATATATAAAAAGCTCTATCATGATAATTTGCCATTAAGACAAGCTGTTGAAATGATTCGCAAAGAAAATATCGATGATGCGATTGTGGCCGAGGTAGTGAAGTTCTTTGATAATTCTCAAAGAGGATTAGCACCATGGCCTCAAGGCCATGTTTCTTTCGGAGATGTTGGAGAATGAACATAAAGCTTCTTGCCCTGGACGTTGATGGAACTTTAACCGATGGATCGGTGTACATGGATGGCGAAGGCCACGAATTTAAGAAATTTGATATCCAAGACGGCATGGGCATTGTCATGCTTAAGCGCGAAGGTATCGAAGTAGCCATTATCAGCGGGCGTTTTTCGGCATCTTCGGATCAACGGGCTAGTGATTTAGGTTTATCGTTTGTGTTTAACGGAGTAAAGGATAAATTGGCGACTTTAATGTCTTTATCGGAAAAATTGGGCTTAAAAGCCGATGAAGTGGCCTATATGGGCGATGACGTTAATGACATCGACTGCATTAAATGGGCTGGCTTTGGAATTGCGGTATCAAACGCTAGATTAGAGGTAAAAGAGATAGCTGATTACGTCACAAAATCCCCTGGGGGTCAGGGAGCCGTTAGAGAAGTAGCAGACTTACTGCTTAGCAAGGGGCATCTATAATAATTATGGCTGAATTGCGTGACGGATTTGACCTTTTTACATTCAAATTTAAATTATTGGATAAGTTTGTCATTAACGAATTTTACCCAACCTTTGTATTTGGAGTCATGGTGTTTACCGTTCTTTTGGTCGCGGGCGATTTGCTTTTTGATATCGCCGATTTACTTATTCAAAGTCGAGTGCCCTTCAATGTTGTCGTGAGGCTTTTTTTGTATCGATTGCCTGGTGTGGTGGTGCTTACTTTGCCCATGGCCGCGTTGCTGGCTACGATACTAAGTTTCGGGAAGATGGCAACACAATCGGAGTTGACGGCCCTAAAAGCTTCGGGAATAAGTTTTTACCGCATTTTACGCCCTATCGTTTTGGCCAGCATCATAGTTGGTGGTTCTGCCCTTCTTTTTAACGAAACCATAGTTCCTTTGACGGATAAGGCTGCTGATAACATCATGAGATATGAAGTGGCTCGACAGAAGCCATCGCTCCTTAAGGAGCAAATGTTTCTCAGGGAGGAAAAAAATGGCGAACTCTCGAGGGTCATCTATATCGGAAAGTTGTACCCCAGTGAGGGCAATATGAATAATGTGCTGATCCAGGAGTTCGAAGGCGGTGAGATCGCCCGCATAATGACGGCTAAAAGCGGCGAATGGAAGGAGGGGGAATGGTGGCTTCATAATGGCCAGGTTTTCAGTGTTAAGGATGATGGGTTGGTAGAGCCACTCTTTGGTTTCGAAAGGCAGCAACTTGCTCTCCCCCTGTCTCCGTCACAAGTCGTTGAGAGTTTGCAAAATCCGAAGAAAATGGGCGTCTTTGAACTTTACAACTATATAAAGCTGATGAAAATTCAAGGAACAGATGTCGAATCTCTACTGGTACTTTTGCATTTGAGGTTGGCTGTTCCTTGGGCTAGTGTGGTGTTGGCTTTGGTTGGAGCTTCGGTTGGAGCGGGGACTAAGAGGTCAGGTTCCGGCATGGGCATAGGGGTATCCATTATCTTAGTTTTCTCCTACTACGTTTTTATGTCTTTTTGTCGTTCTTTAGGTCAAGGGGGTTATATTCCTCCCCTCGCAGCAGCTTGGATTCCGAACATCATGTTCCTTTCATGCGGAGTATTTATGGTTAAAAAGGCTAACAGGTGAAAAGATGGCACACTTCAAGAGTATTGCTCTCATAGCAGGAGATGGTCGCCTGCCCCAGGAAATTGCACGCCGCCTCACTTTTAAGGGGTGTCCTCCTGTCATATACTCCTTCGGTGAGCATGGTGAGGATCTTTCAAAATTCGCCTTGGAACTTGTTAAGTTGTCAAGTTTAAATCTTGCCTTCATCGTTGATGATATGCAACGCAAGGGAGTTCACGAGATAATCATGGCGGGACTGGTGCCAAAAACGTTGATGTATCATCAAAAGTTACATGACGAGGAGCTAGATAAACTGCTCCGGAGCTTGCACTCAAGGGACGATCATAACTTGCTGGCCAATATCGTTTTGGCTTTAGAAAGCAAAGGGTTCAATGTTATTGGCTACAAAGACATAATACCGGACTGGCTTGCTTCCGAAGGTCATTTTGCCGGTAGGCTTCCGACTCGGGAAGAGCTCGAAGATATAAAATATGGGAAAAAAATTGCAAAAGTTCTACTACCGCTCTCCTTTGGTCAGACATTGGTAGTTCACAAAAAGGCCATCGTAGCCGTGGAAGCTATGGAGGGAACGGACGCCATGTTGCTCAGGGCCGGCAGTTTGACCAGAGGGGGAATAGTCCTTAAAATGATGCGTCCCGATCAAGATGAACGTTATGACTTGCCCACTGTGGGGGTAAGGACTTTGCAAAACATGCTTGACGCCGGACTTAAATGTCTTGCCGTAGAGGTGGGCAGGACCGTGATCATAGAGCCTGAAGACTTCAAGAGCTTCGCTGCCGATTCTGGTATAGCGGTTTTGGGGGTAAGGCATTGAGCCTTTTTGTGAGCTGCGGTGAAGCCTCGGGCGATCATTACGCGGGAAGTCTCGTAAAAGCCATAGAGGGCAAGCTCGGTCGTTGTTGGGGCATGTTAGGGCCCGAAGGCGTGTCAGCCGGCGGTCAGGCTCTTTGGGACTACAACCAGCTTCAAATCATGGGAGTTATGGAAGCACTAAAGAGCGTTCCTCGGTTGGTTCGCCTAAAGAACTGGATGACGAATAAGATATTAGAAGATATGCCATCATGCGTGGTTGTCATAGATAGCCCCGACTATCACATCCCTTTGATAAAGGACCTTAGAAGAAGAGGATACTCCAAGCCTATTTTTTACGTTTCACCGCCTACGGTCTGGGCGTGGAGAAAGCGTAGGGCAGATGTGATAAGGGATTTAAAGGTGATATGCCTTCCTCTCTTTGAGCTAGAGCATAATTTTTACAGGGATAGGGGCGTTGAAAGTCACTGGCTAGGTCATCCGCTTTTAGATGATTTATACGATTACGTTCCGAGCCCAGATGTGTTAAATATGTACGAAGGCAGGTGCGTAGTTGCACTTTTACCCGGCAGCAGGTCGGCTGAAGTCAGACGCCTCGCTCCTGTTTTAAAAGAAGTCGGCCTTTGTTTGCTAAAGGCGGGTTATTATCCGGTGTTTTCCATCGCAGAAAGCTTATCGCCCGCCAGCAAGGAGGCCTTGAAAAAAACGGGCAACCCCCTGCCCTTCTTTGAGGGAAGTGGAGTTGATCTCATTTACGTATCCAATTTTGTCATAGGTGCCTGTGGAACTGCTGCCGTGGAAGCTATGATATTAGAGAAGTTCATGCTTGTTTTGTACAAGGCTTCACTGCTGAGTTATATAGTTTATAAGCTGATGGTAAAGACGCAGTGGGTGTCAATGCCAAATGTCTTGTTAGGACGGGAAGTATACCCGGAGTTACTTCAAGGCAAGGCTAATGCCTCTTTGATAAAAGAGTCGCTGCAAAGATACTCGCAGGACACGACAAGAATACGCGAGAATTTGCTCGAGGCCAAAAAGAAATTGGGCCAGCGAGGTTCCTATAAGTTTTGGGCCGATGTCATTGTCAAGAGGGTGGAGAAATGAAGCGCGTATACATACTTACCAATGGTCCCGGTGAGCTTTGGGATTGGGCTCGCCCCTTGGCTCATGAACTAAACCAGAGGGGAATCAGGCCCGTTCTTTGGTTGCTGCCATGTCAATACGCTTCTGGCATGGAACGCGCTTGTGCAAAGTCTCTTCCCTTTTACGATGTAATTGGCCCTTATGGCTGGGCGAAAACCTTTTATGAATTGAGAAGGGCAAAAGATGTAGGCTTGATTGTACAGCTTGGTGGAGATTTAATGTTTGGCAGATTTTTGTCCAAGGCCACCAATGCAGAACTTTTTTGCTATACCTATGGCAAGAAAAAGGGCTTGAGCAGTTGCAGTCGCGTGTTTACTGCCTATGAGGTTATGGCTAGAAATATCGAAAGTGATGTTGTTTATCCCATCGTCATCGGTGATTTGGTCGCAGATTCGTTAAAGTTAGATCTGGAGCAAAGACGCGAAGCGAGTTTGCCCGTGGAAGACTCGTCTTCTTTCAAGGTTGCCTTTTTTCCGGGAAGCAGGCCGGCGATAAGGCAAAGGGCTTTGCCCTTCTTGTGTGAGGTATACGAGCACTTGAGTTCTATTTTGGATGCGGATGTAGTGACCTTGCTTTCTCCCTTTTCCTTTGATGAGGAGGTAAAGATCTGGGAAGATGCGGGTTTAAACCCGAGCAGGGAAAGTACCCCCGTTGCCTTAAAAGGGGTAGATTTGGCTTTGACGCAGCCTGGTACGAATACGTTGGAACTGCTTTACTTAAAGATACCGACGCTGGTGGCCGTTCCTTATGTCTTTCTTGAAGACATACCTTTTGGTGGACTAAAGAGATTTACATTTCGTTTGCCCTGGGTTAAGAACAGGTTGTTGAAGACTTTTTCCGAGAATAAAAAAATGCTGTCGTGGCCGAATATAATAATGGGGAAGGAATTGATCCCGGAACTTGTGGGAGACTACGCGCCAAGACAAATTGCCGAAAAAATGGCAAACTATTTATGCGATAACTCGTGGTTAAAAAATATTTCTGACTTAATGAGCAAGTTCTCATCGGTTCAGGGTGCTTCCAGAAGATTAACGGAGGAGATAATTGGATGTCTTCCATAAAGAAGCCTAATCTGCGTAAAGCTCAAAGGAGTACTTACCTGCGATTAATAAGTTATTTAAAGCCTTACGTGGGAAGGCTATTTGCAGCTATGGCATGTATGGCCATTTCTTCGATATTGGCGGTATTGCCACCTTGGTTGCTCAAAAACATCGTTGACGATGTGTTGATACAAAAAAACCTCTTGATGCTTAATTTCCTGGCTTTGGGGATCATCGGGATTTATTTGTGCAAGGCTCTGTTTTCTTACGGTCAGACCTATTTGATGAATTGGGTTGGACAACGCGTAATAATGGACATAAGGGTTCAGCTTTACGATCACATGCAGAAGATGTCGTTTCGATATCTTTATAAGTCGCGGATTGGTGACTTGATATCGCGAATGACGAACGACGTTATGATCCTTCAAAATTTAGTTACAAATGTCATTGTAGACTTAGTAGTTCAAAGCATTACCTTTGTTGCCGTGGTCATATTTTTGCTTGCCTTGAATTGGCGGCTTGCCTTGCTCACCTTCATTGTATTGCCCCTTACAGGATATGTTTTAAATGTAGCTTCGAAAAAGCTTCGTTCTGTGGGCTACCGGATTCAAGAAGAGTTGGGTAGAGTCGTGTCCATAGCCCAAGAGGCCCTTTCCGCCGTAAGGATAGTTAGGTCCTTTGCCACTGAGGATGAGGAGTTGGATAAATTTAAGGACCAAAACAAATCAAACTTTCGCGCACTTATGCATGGAATACAAATTCATGCCGTTTTAGGGGGTGCTGTAGAAGTCATATTAATAGGAGCCCTTGCCTTGATTCTGTGGATCGGCGGGAGGGAAGTAGTAAGGGGCAGGAGTACGCCCGGGGAGCTGATTGCCTTCATAGGCTATCTCGGGCTGCTGGTCCAACCCGTTAGAGTATTAAGCAAAGTCGTTTCTGGGGTGCAGAGAGGTTTGGCTGCGGCTGACAGGATATTTGAGGTGTTTAACGTCACGACGGAAGTACGCCCACCTCGTTCGCCCGTGATATTAAAGCACATTGAGGGAATGATCGATTTTGAGGATGTCTACTTTGCTTATGAGGATAAACTTTGGATTTTAAAAGGCATTAACCTTCACATTGAACCCGGAGAAAAAATTGCTATCGTTGGCCAGACGGGGGCAGGAAAGTCTACCTTAGTTGATCTCATTCCCAGGTTTTATGATCCGGATAGGGGAAGAGTTAAGATAGACGGATACGATGTAAGACAGCTGGACTTGAAGACGCTTCGAAGGCATATAGGCATCGTGCCTCAAGATCCCGTCCTGCTTAAGGGTTCCATAGCTTATAACATTGCTTATGGATGCCCATGGGCCTCCCATGATGATATCGTGAGGGTGGCTGAACAAGCAGGCATACTGGATTTCGTAAAAAGCTTGCCAAATGGTTTTGATACTGAAATTGGCGAGCGAGGGCTGACATTAAGTGGCGGACAACGTCAACGTATTGCTATAGCAAGGGCAATAGTGAGAAATCCTCGAATCCTTATAATGGATGAAGCCACATCATCCTTGGATGCGGCCATGGAACAACATATTCAAGAATCTATGCAAAATGCTGCGGAGGGAAGGACATCCCTTATCATAGCTCACAGGCTTTCTACCGTACGAAATGCAGATCGCATAGTTGTCTTGGATCAAGGCAAGATCGTCGAAGAAGGCGATCACGAGACATTGTTGAGATCAAAAGGGTTATATGCAAAGCTTTATTCGCTTCAGGTGGGCGAGAAAACCCAAGCACTATAAACGGTTAAGTCGCAATTATTTCTTCGGCTATGTTTACAGCGTGATCTCCAATTCTTTCAAGGTGGCTAAGCATGTCCAGAAATACCACGCCTGAAGCAGGATAGCATATACCGTGATTTAATCGTTTTATGTGCCTTGCACGCAGCTCCCTTTCCAGATCGTCAAGTATATCGTCCATAGCGATTATGCTTGCTGCTTTTTGCTTGTCATTATTTTCAAGGGCATCAACTACGACCCTCACTGATTCGACCGCCTTTGAGATCATGTCATCCAGCTCCTTAACTGCCTCATCGGAAAAGGGAAGATTGTGGTTTTCCTTGTAATCTGCAAGCTCAACTATTGCCGTAGCGTGATCTCCGATGCGTTCCAAGTCAGCAGAGATACTTATGGCGGAAGTTAAAATCTTTGCCTGAGCACTATTTACTTCTTGTTGAAAGATCTTAGCCACATAATAGCTGATGGCTTCCTCGATTTCGTCAATCACGTCTTCTATGTTATCGAAACGTTTTCTGTCCTTTCTTTTATCCCCCCAAAATATTGCCACCGCAGTTTCTAGATTCTCGAGGCATAGCTTTGCCATCCTAACTACTTCCTTTTGCGTTTGTACAACTGCCATGAAAGGGATCGATACGAGCTTTGCGTCTAAGTATTTGGGACCGTGCTCGAGAGTTAGTTCGTGGCCCTTGACTATCTTGCAAATTAAGGCTACAAATTGAGGCGCTAAAGGAAGTAGCAATAGAGTAGTTACCACGTTGAAAATGGTATGCGCGTTAGCTATTTGTCTCGCTGCGTTTAAGCCTGAACGAGCTGCTATGCTTTCAAGCGGCCCTAAAAGAGGCAAAAATATAAGCACGCCAATTACATTAAAGAGGAAGTGAGCATAGGCTGTTCTCCTGGCGGCCAAAGATGTGTTTACAGAGGCCAGCAGTGCTGTGAAGGTTGTTCCAATGTTTGCACCCAGCACCATCGGAAGGGCTGCGCTTAAATCCATGACGTTCCGAGAGGCCAAAGTCACGAGGAGGCCCGTCAATGCCGACGAAGATTGCAAAATCGTCGTAAATATAGCTCCCATGACTATTCCGATCAGAGGGTGCGTTTTTCCAATGTGCAAAAGATTTACGAAAGGTGCGTAAGATTCTAAAGGCGCCACTGCGTCTCCAGTAATGGATAGGCCTAAAAACAGCATGCCAAACCCAAGAAAGAAATCGGCGCAACCTTCTTTTACACTTTTCCTTTTGCCTAACAACATTAATGCCATACCCAGTGCTATTGCGGGCAATGCCACCTTTTCAAGCTTGAAGGCCACAATTTGCGCAGTTACCGTGGTCCCTATGTTTGCGCCCATGATCACCCCTATTGCCTGTTCAAGCTCCATAATACCCGCATTTACAAAGCTTACACACATCACAGAAGTGGCGCCAGAAGATTGAATTATTGCTGTCACTATTAGTCCCACAATTACGGCCGAAAGGCGATTAGATGTAAGAGTTTCAAGGAACTTTCTTAGCTTATCGCCGGCAATCTTTTGTAGACCCTCGCCCATTTTTGCCATTCCATACAAAAATAGGGCTACTCCTCCCAAGGCCATTAATATCGTTTCCAAATCAAGGTCCCCCGCTTTTAGTATTTGACCTATATTATTTTATAGCATACTTTCGATAAGTTGAATGATATAATTAACGATACCGTTTTTCTCTTAATTTTGACAGCTTCTGAAATATACCATGTTTATCCTCAGATGGTGATTCGAATGTCAGGATCTTTAAACAATTATCTAGAGTATACAAGAGGGAAGGTAAACAGCGTCCTTTACGGACTGTTTTTTACTCCTTTAAGTTTGATCTATGGACTTGGCGTCTCGCTTCGTAACTTTGCCTATGATCACGGCCTGATTTCATCTTTTGAACCCTCACTTCCAGTTATAAGCATTGGGAACATAACGATGGGTGGAACAAATAAAACTCCTTTTGTAGAGATGCTTGCCAGAAAATTTTTAACCTTAGGTTTAAATCCTGGCTTGGTCACGAGGGGATATGGCGGAAAACACAAGGACAAGGGCCCGATTCTCGTAGTAAACGGCAAGGGTGATCGCGGTCAGGTCGGAGATGAATCCCTCCTTCTTTCATCTAGACTGCCTGGTGTTCCAGTCGCCGTTTCGCTCGATAGGCTTGCGGCACTTGAGATGTTGCGATGGGAAAACAAGGTTGATATTGCCATATCAGACGACACCTTTCAGCACAGGCGAATGGTGCGCGATGTAGATATAGTGTTGATAGATGCCACATGCCCCTTCGGCAACGGTAAGCTTTTCCCTGCCGGTGCCTTGAGAGAGTCCCCTAAAAGTTTGAAGCGAGCTCACATTTTGGTGATCACTAAGGCGGATCAGGTAAAAGAGGAAGCGCTAGCTGAACTGATATCTTTGGTCCGCAAGTATGCATCCGACAAACCAATTTTCACGTCAAGGTTAGTTTTAGAACGATGGCAGAAGTGGGATGGTGACCAATTTGTCGATACAGATCCTTTAAATCCCGATCTCCCCGTATCGATTTTTTCGGCCATAGGAAATCCAGAGAGTTTCCGTAATTTTATTGAGAATATGGGATTTAACGTTAAAAGCGAAATGCGCTATCGTGATCACCATATGTACTCGAGAAAGGACTTGGACAACATAGCCCGTCGTTGCAAGCTGGTAGGCGCAAAAGTCGCAATATGTACCGAGAAGGATGTTTACAACTTACCACAGGGTTGTTTGATCGATATTCCTATCTATGTTCCAAGTGTAGTGACTGTGGTAAGTGAAGAAAGTCGTTTTTTTGAAACCCTAATAGAAACGTTGCGACCAAAAATTGTCATCTCCTCCAACGGCCATGGCGAAGATTCGATGGCATGTCTTTTGGCCGAACGCATACGAAAAGACCTTCCTAAGGCCAAATTGTATGCCTTTCCCTTGGTTGGAAAGGGTAAAATTTTTGAGGATTCGGGCATAGAGGTGTATCCTCCGCCTCTTGATACTCCAAGTGGTGGTGTAATAAAATACAGTTTCTTTGAGCTCATAAAGGACGTTCGCGCGGGGCTTATAGGGCATGTGAAAAGACAGCTGGATGCATGGTCCCGGCTCAGGGGCAAGATTAGAACACCCATATGCGTAGGTGATGTTTATCTTTTGCTGCATGCCTTGTACGGACAGGGAATGCCGCCCCTTCTTTTGGCAACAGCTAAAACAGTTTATCTGAGGGGCCATTTTCTGATAGAAAAGCAGATTCTGAGGAAGAAATCGAGAAAGGTTTGGACGAGGGACGAAATGACGGCTTGTGAGCTGAGAAAAAGTTCAGTTAACGCCGTTTACGTGGGAAATCCAATTATGGACTTGGCAGGTGATAATGATAATGAAGCCTGTGAAGATCCGTGGATGGATAAAGAAGGACGTAGGATACTACTGTTGCCTGGTAGCAGGCAGGATGCCTACAAAGATGTAAGATTACTTTTAAAGGCGGCAGAGCTGGTAACGAAACAAATAAACGCTAACTTTTTGATGGTCATAGCTCCCAGCATAGAGTGGGACAAGATGGCATCAAGCCTTAAAGGGTATTTGTTCGAGGATAATCTGTTAAGGAAGGGTGATTTAGAAGTTGCGATATCCTTTTGCCCCGTTGCTGTAGCTGCAAAAAAAGCTGATCTGTTGCTCGGGCTTGGCGGTACAGCTAATCAGGTATGCGCAGGTCTTGGGGTCCCGGTAGTCTCCGTAGATGATAAGGGAAAAAGGGTTCAGAAGAAACTTTTAGGCGATGCCGAGGTGCTACTTAAAAGGGATCCGCAGGTAATTGCCTCCGAAATCATATCGATTCTCGGTGATAGCGAGAGGTACCAAGCTATGTCTTTGGCGGGCAAGGAGAGGATGGGCGAGCCTGGTGCGATAGAGGACGTGGCAAGGTATGTTTTGTGCGAGTTGGGATGGAAGCATAGGCATGATTTGTACTGCGCTCTGCAAAGAAAATTTCTGTACCCCCTTGAAAGCGTGAGGAAAGAAGAGGTGGAAGTTAGCGTTGAGTAAAGACATTTTAGCGGTAATTCCTGCAAGATATGGCAGTACGAGATTGCCCTGTAAGCCTCTTGTGAAAATAGGTGGCAAGCCTCTGTTGTACTGGGTTTTAAGGGGCCTATCTGAGTGTGAGGTCAGCGAGATAGTAGTAGCAACCGATCACGAAGAGATAGCCGAATTTGTTTTCAAACAAGGTTACGAAGCTGTGATGACGCCTTCAGAATTGCCATCGGGTAGCAACAGGGCAGCTTGGGTCGCCCAAAGGAAGTCTGCTGATATAATATTGAACGTTCAAGTTGACGATCCAATGGTAGGTCCCGATATGATCGATCCTTTAATAAAGGCCTTGGCTAACTCGGAGGAAGCAAACGTTGCCTTGCTTGTGAAGCAGATTGAAAAGTCAGATGAAATTTCTAACCCCAACATTGTAAAGGTAGTGTTTGACCAAAGGATGCATGCGCTTTATTTCAGCAGATCTCCTATCCCATATGAGAGGAACAAAGGCGCAGTGTATTATAAACACATAGGTCCCTATTGCTATAGGCGCGAATTTTTGCTTGAATTCGATTCGTGGCCACAAACCCCCTTGGAGAAGACGGAAAGCTTAGAGATGTTACGTATACTTGAAAGAGGTTACAATATCCTATGCATAAAATCCGAGAGGGATACAATTGAAATTGATACCCCAGAAGATGTTATGACCTTCGAACGGTATTTAGAAAAGCACGGAGATGAGATGCCATGGTTAAGAAGGTAAAGGTTGGCGATATAACGATAGGGGAAGGCCGCTTTGTATTGGTTGCAGGTCCTTGTGTCCTTGAAAGTCTAGAGATGGCTCTTGAGGTGGCTGCAGAGGTCAAAAATATGTGTGATGATTTGGGTTTAGCTTACATATTTAAGTCCTCCTTCGATAAGGCAAATCGCACGTCTATCCATTCCTTCCGTGGCCCCGGCCTTGATGTTGGTTTGGGGTGGTTAGAACAGGTGAAGTCAAGGCTTGGAGTCCCAGTGCTTACCGATATTCACGAGCCAAATCAAGCAGAACTCGCAGCTCGAGTTGTAGATGTAATACAGATACCAGCATTTTTGTGCAGACAGACCGATTTGCTCGTATCCGCCGCCGAAACTGGCAAGCCGCTCAACATAAAGAAGGCTCAATTTATGAGCCCTTACGATATACGTTTTGTGCTTGAAAAGGCGAGGGAGTCGGGCAACGATAAGGTGATTTTATGCGAGAGAGGAGTTGCTTTCGGTTACAATGAGCTAGTTGTCGATTTTCGTTCCATCCCCATTATGAGGTCTTTCGGGTGTCCCGTGATGTTCGATGCGACACATAGCGTGCAAATGCCTGGAGGACTGGGAGGGGTAAGCGGTGGAGACAGGAGATTTGTTTCACCTCTTGCGAGAGCCGCGGTGTCCATTGGGATAGATGCTTTATTCATGGAGGTTCACCCAAGTCCGAACGAGGCTAAAAGCGATGGTCCAAACATGATAGCTTTGTCCGATTTAAGGGATCTCCTTGGTCAATTAGTTGCCCTCGATGACCTGGTAAAAGGCAAACTTGGATATGTTGACGTGGGGGAGGCGTAACTTGTAGTGGAAAAGGATTTTGCAGACAAAGATGTTTTAACTCTTTCCCATGAGGATGAAAGGTTGCTCGAAATTGGGAAGAGCGTGTTGGTGCAAGAGGCAAGGGAATTGACCAATGCGTCATCCCGTTTCGGGCTAGAAATGATAGAGGCCGCTAAATTAATATTCGAATGCAAGGGTCGCGTTGTCGTTTGTGGTTTAGGGAAGTCCGGAATAATAGCGAAAAAGATTGCCGCTACATTTGCATCTTTAGGCACGCCCTCGATTTTCCTCCATGCAACCGAGGGAGTGCATGGCGATTTGGGAATGGTATGTCGCGGAGATATAGGCATTTTTTTGAGCAACAGCGGGCAAACCAACGAAGTATTAAAAATAGTTCCCTATTTCAAACGGCTCGGCATTCCCATCATAGCAATAACCGGCAACGTTTCCTCAAGATTGGGCAAGGAAGCGGACATAGTGATAGATGCGAGTGTGGAAAAAGAAGCTGACCCCTTGGGGTTGGCTCCGACGAGCAGCGCGGTTGTTCAGCTTGCCATTGGAGACGCCCTTGCAGCTATGGTCGCGGATTTGCGAAAACTTAAAAGGGAAGATTTTGCCCTCTTTCACCCTGGAGGCTCCTTGGGGAAAAAACTTCTTCTAAGAGTTAGCGATATTATGGGGAGCAATGAAAGGCTTCCCGTGGTCTCGGAAAAGGCATCCGTAAGAGAAGCGCTGTTTGAGATAACTAGTAAGGGGTATGGTGCCACGATTGTAGTGGATGATGAAGGCAGGTTAAAGGGCATATTTACAGATGGCGATCTTCGCAGATTGATAGAGGATCGAGGAGAGATGGGAGTACTTTCGTTACCGATTGTTGAAGTAATGACCAGAAATCCAAAGACGATTGACATAGACGAATTGGCCGTAAAAGGGGTTCTTTTAATGGAAAAATACGAAGTAAGCGTCCTTGTCGTCATGAAAGAGGGATTTCCTGTAGGGATGGTTCACCTACATGATATGCTAAAGGCGGGGGTGGCTTAGCTGAATTTAAAGTCCTACTCTTTTTTGATCAGCCTTACCTATTTGGGGCTTTACCCTTATTTAAGAATTCGTTACCGGGAAGGTTTTAGCGAGAGGGTAGGCAGGGTGAATAAAAAGCAGTTTAAAGAACTAGACGGTGATCCAGTATGGGTTCATGCAGTCTCAGTTGGTGAAGTTCAGGCAGCTTTCCCCTTGATTTTACGAGCACGGAAATGTAAATATAGCGCTCCCATATTTATATCAACAGTGACTTGTACCGGGAAAAGGATGGCTCAAAAACTGCTTTCTGATCTGGTTGATGGTCATTTTTATTACCCTTGGGACGTTCCATGGGTGATAAGGCGATCGTTGGACATCCTCAATCCTAAGGCGTATATAAGTTTGGAGACTGAAATTTGGCCCTATCTTCTCCACGAATTAAAAAAAAGAGAAATACCTTCCTTTTTGGTCAACGGAAGGTTCTCAGAGCGATCCTTTAAAAAGGCTTGCAGGTCCCTCGAATTTTGGAAAGAGACCCTGGAGTGCTTTTCTGGTATTTTAGTTAAGTCATCCGATGATGCTGAGAAACTTTATTTTTTAGGTGTTAACCCTGATAAAGTAAAAATCATTGGCGATGTTAAAATAGATGCCCTGCTTTTAAGGCAAAATAAGGTCAATAGAGAGAAGCTGAGGGCGAGGTTGCAGATAAAGAAAGGAGAACCTTGTTTCATAGCAGGCAGTACCCACGGCGGTGAGGAAACAGTGGTGCTTGAGGCCTTCGAGCTAGTAAAAGGAAAAGTACCCCTGGCCAAGCTGGTCTTGGTGCCAAGACATCCAGAGCGTGCAAGGGAAGTTTGTTCTTTAGCTGGTCAAAAGCACGAAGTTTCCTTAGTTTCTGAGATAAAGCAAGGCTGGGATGTATTAGTGGTAGACGAAGTGGGACTTTTGTTTGAACTTTATTCACTGGCAACGGGTGCCTTTGTTGGAGGTAGCTTGATTCCCAAGGGGGGGCAAAACGTACTTGAACCGGCCTGTTTTGGGGTGCCAATTGCCTTCGGTCCCTACATGGAAGATTTTTCATTACCTGCTACAGAACTTCAACGCCTTGGTGTAGCTAAGGTCGTAGAAAACGGTCAAGATCTTGCAAACGTTTGGCTGGGTGCATTAAACATAAAAGCTGAACTGAAGAAGAAGGCTGTAGAGTATGTAAAAAGTTTGGGTGGAGCTTCAAAGCTGGCGTGGAATGAGGTGGCTTCATGCTTGAGATGATGTTGACTTTGATGAATTAATGGGAGGGATTGGCTTGCACTGTGAGATGTTTATTCCCGGAAAGGCATTTTTCGGAGCTGGTGTGGTTTCTAAAGTTGTAGAGTTAATAGGCAATGGCGTAAAAAAGGTGTTTCTGGTGACGGATGAAAATTTAGTACGACACGGTACGGCAAAGAGTCTCGAGCAAATTCTCGAGGCAGGTGGCGTGGAAGTCCAGATTTTCCACGAAGTAGAACCTGAGCCATCGGTTGAGACCACGGATAAAGCGGCAGCCTTAGCGCGAAATTTTGGGGCTCAAGCAGTTGTGGGTTTAGGTGGAGGAAGTTGCATGGACGTAGCTAAGGCCGTAAGCGTGCTTGTGACGAACGAAGGCTCAGCGGCCAATTATCAGGGTTTAGGTTTGGTTAAAAAACCAGGGGTTTTGAAGATTATGATCCCCACGACTGCGGGGACAGGTTCGGAGGTTACTTTTACTGCGGTGTTGATACGAAGAAGCGATGGGTTCAAGGGTGGGATAAACGATGAAAAGTTGTTTGCCGATTACGCCATTTTAGATCCAGAGCTTACCATGACAGCCCCACCCAAAGTCACGGCTGCATCTGGAATGGATGCTTTAATTCATGCCTTGGAAGCCTATACGAGTATACACGCGACGTGGTTTAGCGATATGTTTGCCCAAGAAGCCATCAGACGGATAGGAAAGTGGATCAGAATTGCTACATGGAATGGCAAAAACTTGGAGGCCAGAAGCCACATGCAGTACGCGGCTTATTTGGCTGGCTTGGCCTTAGTTCACGCAGGGGTAGGAGCTTGTCATGCCCTTTCATACCCCTTGGGTGGGATGTTTGGGGTGGGGCATGGAATTGCTAATGCTCTGCTAATACCTTACGTAGTCAGGGCCAACGCTTTCAGTTGTCCTGTCCGTTATACCAACGTCCTCAAGTGGTTAGGGTATGTAGATGAAGGAAGCAATATCAATGTTCGTGACGGTGCTCTGCTTTGCGCTGAGGCTTTAGATGAGTTGCTTGAGGATTTGGAGTTGCCCAGGACGTTAGAGTCACTGAGCGCGGGCATAACGAGCGAACATTTCCCCGAGATGGCAGAAAAAGCTTTAGCCGTAAGCAGGCCCATGGAAAATAACCCTAGGCCTTTTGATAAGGAACTTTGCATCAAAATTTACGAGGAGGCGATGAAATAATGCCGGGCTTTGAGTTGTTTGATCAGAAAGAAATTGATGCCTTGGCGGATGTTATCAAAAGGAAAGTTGTGCACAGGTATTCCTTCCAGGACGTCAGAGAAGGAATTTATCGGGTAGCAGAATTTGAAGAAGCCTTTGCGAAAAGGGTAGGGACTAAATACGCTTTAGGCGTGAGCAATGGTTCGGCGGCTCTCTACGTAGGCCTTAAGGCCCTCGGCATAGGGCCTGGCGATGAAATAATTACCAGCGCTTTTACCTTTATCGCAAGCATTGAGGCCATTCTTGAGTGTGGGGCTATTCCTGTACTGGCAGATGTCGACGAAAGCTTGAATCTTGATCCCAGTTCCGTTGAAAGTTTAATTACGGATCAGACTAAAGCTATAATGCCTGTTCACATGTTTGGCGCAGCTGCCGATATGGATGCCTTCAAGGAAATATGTGATCTGCATGGTCTTTATTTAATTGAAGATGCGTGCCAAGCTATCGGGGCTACTTACAAGGGCAGGGCTTGCGGCGGACTGGGCCTTTGGGGCGCCTATAGTCTTGATCCCTATAAGGTCATTACCGTGGGCGAAGGCGGAATGTTATTCACTAACGATGAAGAATTGTACAAGAAAATGGAGTACTACCATGATCATGGCCACATACACGACTTAAGCATAGAAAGAGGAGCTGAAGGAAAGGCTTGTCTTGGGTTTAACTTCAGAATGGGTGAGCTTCAAGGTGCCCTGGGGTTGGCGCAATTATCCAAGCTTGATACAGTCATTGAAGCGCAAAGAATTAACAAGAAAAAAATCTTAGATGCTATAGGTGAGATAGAGGGAATCTCCTTGCGGGATTTGCCTGACAGGGAAGGCGAAATTGCGTCTCATTTGATTTTAATCTTGCCGGATGCTAACGCAGCAATGCGTTTCAAAGAGGCATGCACCGAAGCCGGGGCAGGTTGCTCCATATTGTCCGATAACACCTGGCATTACGCGAAACACTGGGCTACCTTGAGGGAAGGTAAGTACTACTCCAGGGTGCGCTGTCCCTTTGACTGTCCCTACGTTGAGGACATGCCCTTATATCGTCCCATTGAATGGACTCAAACTGAGGAAATAGTATCGCGATCCGTCATGTTTGCTATAGGCGTAGTGATGGACGATGCGAAGATAGAAAAAATTGCCAATGCAATAAATGCGGGTATAAAAGCAGCCCTTTAAGCTGAGTCGAGAGTACTTTTAAAGAAAGGGTCGCTATCTTAATGACTAGGTAAGGGGTGCGACCCTTTCTTCATTCGGACCGAGGCGTTTCTCCCGGCATGTCCACCCAAAGGTGTTCAATGGTGCGACCCTTTCTTCATTCGGACCGAGGTTCTGCATTATCTTTTGGCAATACGATCTGAAAGGGCAACGGCGATTCCATCAAGTAGGCGTCTTCGCCATCTTGGTAATAGCGCGACAGGAGACGTATGGGCTTAAACCCAAATTGCTCGTACAACAATCGTGCAGGATGATTAGTGACTCTTACTTCCAAAAGGGCCCTTTTACATCCTAAGCTTACTCCAAGCTCCCCCATTGCAAGCAGTAACTGAGATCCTATCTTATTGCGCCTGAAGTCGGGATGAACGGCGAGGTTCATGATTTTAAGCTTTCTCTTTTCTCGACGACAGGTACCAAAACCACACAGCTTGTTTCCCCACCAGGCACCTATGTAGAAAATCTTGCCTATTTTACGCTTAAGATCCGCTTCGAATATTTCGTATGGCCAAGGATATTCGTAAGCCGCCATTTCAATGGAGTAAATATCGTTTAAGTCTTTTAAACTGCAATATCTTATATCGACTAACAACATCGTCAGGGGCCCCTTCTATCATTTTTCCTGCTACCGCTACAAATACAAATAGATCCAAAGACCTCAAAAACATTTTACAACCAAAATTGTTTTTTGCGATGTGCAAAGACATCAAGTATTATAATGTAATTGTGGGTTTACCAGCTTAAATATACCTAATTACGGTGCTTGCTTAAAGGACGCCAAGCAGAGGTGTTTGAAAGGTGGATAAAACGACTTACCTTATGTTGCTTGAAAATAGGCACAAACGATATTTTGATGTCTATAGAAATTACGAAATAAGGGGCAAATCCTTTGATTTATATGCCGAGTGTCATGTTCGGACTGAGCGCACGATACTGGGATACGCCCTTGATGCTTACGAAGCTCATGATTATAGAATGCTAAAGTGCTATGATAGGCCATCACTATCGGAGATAGTCAACCTTTACAATTGGATTACCTTAGAATATGATAATTGGGTAAATCCAAAGGAGAATCATATGTGCACATTTCTTACTTTAGTGGTAGTATTGAGTAAAGGAGCTTCACGTGAGCTCGTTCGTTTTGTTGAAGGAATAAAACATGGTCGTCATTTCAAATTTGGCTTGAGGGGATGGTACGAATTGAGGTTTTTACTCGTCGATTTAAGCAACGAACGGGTGTGGAGCAATGTTAGTGGAAGGCAAATAAAAGAAGATTTTATTATAAAGCCAGAACCTAAGAGTTTTTTGAAAAAAATATTTACGTGGAGGTGAGCTTTGATGAGCGGTGTAATGTTGATGTTGGTCTCTTTCTTGCTTTTTTTATTGGCTTACATATTTTACGGCGGTTGGCTTGCAAAGCAGTGGGGAATAAATCCGCAGGCAAAAACCCCAGCTCATGAGCTTTACGACGGGGTTGACTACGTTCCTGCAAAGGCTCCTGTCTTACTGGGTCACCACTTTGCTTCCATTGCGGGAGCAGGGCCAATCAACGGCCCAATACTAGCTGCGGTTTTTGGATGGTTGCCTGTTACACTATGGATCGTCATTGGCAATATATTTATTGGATCTGTCCATGATTTTGGTTCGCTTGTGGCATCGATCAGGCACAAGGGCTTGTCCATCGGAGGCGTTATCGATGCAAACGTCGGAAAAGCGGCCAAGAGGCTATTTTTACTCTTCTCCTGGCTTACCTTAGTACTCATCATCGCGGCTTTTGCCAATATAGTAGCTGACACTTTTGTTTCAACCCCGGAAGCCGCCACAGCGTCACTGCTGTTTATACCCTTAGCCATGGCTTTTGGATTTTCCATATACAGAAGAAATGCGCCGTTGCTCGTGAGCACTGTTGTCGGTGTTGCGCTTTTGGCGGCATGTATATGGCTTGGCGTTGTCTTCCCGCTGCAATTGTCCAAACAAACGTGGTTGATAATATTGTCGTTGTATATTGTCGTGGCCGCTATTTTGCCTGTGTGGATGTTGCTTCAGCCTAGAGACTATCTAAATTCTTTCTTGTTATATGCCATGATCCTAGGCGGATTTATAGGCGTTCTCTTATATCATCCCAGGATAGCAATGCCAGCGGTGACTGCTTTTAAACATCCAACTCAAGGTTATCTTTTCCCCATGCTCTTCATAACGATAGCCTGTGGAGCTATTTCGGGTTTCCACTCGCTTGTTGCTTCTGGTACGACGGCAAAGCAGATTGACAAAGAAGGAGACGCAAAAATAATCGGTTACGGTGGTATGTTGATAGAAGGTGCACTTGCAATTCTTGCTACTCTTACGGCAGTTTACCTAACTTCGGATGGTTATGCGGAGCTTTTAAAGGGAGGACCTGTTAACGTGTTCTCAACTGGGATAGCAACATTCATGACGAGCTTTGGTGTAGATGCTACTACGGGAAAGACTTTCACTGCCCTGGCTGTGTCGGCCTTTGCTCTTACCACTTTGGATACGGCAGGTCGACTCGGGAGATTTGCCTTTCAGGAATTCTTTCAGGAAACCTCTGCAGCGGAGTCACCGGCATCCGGGGCGTCGATCCTTAGCAATAGATACGTTGCTTCCGTCATAACGATTGGCATTTCGATATACTTGGCCTTTACGAGCTGGGGAGTCATATGGCCCATGTTCGGTTCTGCTAACCAGCTTTTGGCAGGCGTGGCGTTGCTTGCAGTGGCTGCGTGGCTTGCCAACAAGGGAATGAACAATAAGATGTTAATAGCTCCGATGATATTCATGTTTGTAGTCACCCTTACGGCTCTGGTATTCTTGATCCAATCAAATATTGCAAAGGGGAATTATATATTAGTCTTCTTTGGAGTCCTTCTTTTCATACTGGCAATTATCTTGATAGCGTTAAGCTACAATGTTTTAACCGGCAAGAAGAAGGAGCAGCAGGCATAGTCCATCTGGCTCTCAGGGGAATGCGTTGTTTGTGCATTCCCCTGAGGATGCCGAAATTTGGTTTTTTATGCGAATTTTTTGTAAATAACTGCGTTTAAAGGGGGATCTCAGTGATGTGGAAAAAGGTGGCGGCCTTCTTAAAGGACTTTTTCGCCACCCTGTTAAGGCCTATAAATAAAACTCACCCCATGGTTATGAAAGAGGCGCTCGATGCAAACGATGCTTTTATGCTCCTTGTTTTTGGCGATCTTCTGGGTATACCTAATCCAACATCTTATTACACTTTAGAGTTATTACCTTACTTGGCTGACGATATAGAGCGTTGGCAGCAACGCATGGCGGTCAAAGGCACAGTCTTAGAAGAGAAGGCTGCACAATTTGATTTCTGATGTTAAACTTTCGCCCCGTTGGGGTGATTCCAAGGTAATCGGGAGGACGTGACACTTTATGAGCGTGGCCGTTTTATTCGACAAAAAATATGTGTTTTTTGGAGGCAAGGGCGGCACTGGCAAAACAACTTGTGCCGCCGCTTTTTCTTTGAAAGCGTCGGAAAGGGGCAAGCGAATTTTACTGGTTTCCACCGATCCAGCTCACTCTTTGTCAGACATCTTTGACAAAGCCATTGGTCCAAAGGGAGCTCAAATTTTAGATAATCTGTTTGCTCTTGAGGTGGATCCGGAAATAGAGGCGAAGAAATACATTGAGGGCATCAAAAGGCAGCTATCGAGTGCCGTTAGCAGCGTGGTGATTGATGCTCTGCAGAAACAAATCGACGCAGCCTACATGTCACCTGGTTCGGAGGAGGCGGCAATATTTGATAAGTTCATCGAAGTCATGGAAGAGGCGGAGAAATCCTTTGATATGGTAGTTTTCGATACCGCTCCTACAGGGCATACCTTAAGACTTTTGTCCTTGCCCAAGCTTCTGGACCTGTGGATCAATGGCCTGGTAGAAAAGCGTGAAAAGGCGTTAAAATTATTCCAAAGGGCATCCGGTGTTGAAAAAGAGGACCCGATTTTACGCATTTTGCAAAAGAGGAAAGCCCTCTTTGAAAAGGCGGGTAGCGTATTAAGCGATCTCGAAAAAACGGCCTTCGTCTTTGTTGTAACTCCGGAGCGATTGTCCGTCTTTGAGACGGAAAGAGCTCTTAAATATTTAGAAAGTTCGGGCATCAAGGCTGCAGGCATCGTGATTAATGGCGTTATCCCACAAGAACTGAGCGGGGATTTCATAGATAAGCGCAAAGAAGTTCAAGAAAAGTACGTGAATGTTATTTACGAAAAGTTTGGTGATAAGGTGTTGGCAAAAATCAAGCTTCTTGACAAAGACGTGTGGGGTTTGACTGACCTTCGACTCATAGCGGATATGCTGGTTGCAGGATAGGGCACATTTGTATTAAGCAAAAACAGTAGGGATAAAAACACCACCCTACTGTTTTATGAAAACTTCTTATGAGATTTTCTAAAAGATTAACTTACGCTAAAGCTTTTGCTGCTCCAAGGTTTACCCTTAAGAGATTCTCCTTCAATTAGTTCGATGAAGCGGGCGTGGCACTTCGGACACTTCATCACAGGGGGGACGTCTTCTACCTCAAATTCGTGCTTGCAAACGAGGCAACGAAATTTTCTCATGATGACACCTCCCATCTTGCCTTTGCCTATATTATACACAATTTTGGCCATTCGTGTTTTATAAAAATAACGAGAATACTATTACAAAGAGCAAAGAAGGGATCATGTTGAATACCTTAAAATGTTTTATATTTAGTAGGGAAAGGCCGAGCCCAAGAAGCAAAATCCCTCCAACCGCCGTTATATCATCTATTAGCGTGTTTGATATGAAGTCGTTAAGGCAAATGGTTCCTAAGGTGATTCCCCCTTGATACAGCAAAAGGGGAATTGCAGAAAAAAGCACCCCGACCCCTAAGGTTGAAGCTAGTGCGATCGAAGAGACTAAATCCATCATGGACTTGATTAATAACAACTTGGGTGGTTTGCCGATTCCTTCCTCAAAAGCGCCCAAGATGGCCATCGATCCCATGCAAAAAAGTAAAAAAGCAGTTAAAAAACCCTCTACCAAGTGGTCTTCGCCGAATTGGAATCCACGATTTATCATATTGGTTCTTAAGCCTTTTAGTCCATTTTGCAACCTTTCTTCCAGTTCTAGTGCTTCCCCAACTATTGCGCCTAGGAGCACGCTCAACATCATGATTAAAATGTTTTTTCCCTGCATGGTCATCTGCACACCCAGTGTTAATATGAACAATCCTATGACTTGAAAGGCAACCATTGTAATTCTTTCAGGTATTCTTCTTTTTATTATCAGGCCAATGGTGCTGCCCAAAACAATAGCTAAGGCATTTATTATGGATCCTGCCGCAGGTATATTGTTTATAAGGTCATACATTTTTATACCCCCTGTTAATGAAAAACATATACAGGAGATTTTACCTTCAACCAGAAGAATATTCCACCCGCAGCATTAGATTTGAGACATGTTTTCAGCTTGAGCAAACGTTACAAGGCTGTAGCTCGGAAAATTTAACGGGTCTGATTTAATGAAAAGAAAGGGTATAATTTGTCATATGTACTAGGCAGTTCAAAATGTGCGAATGCTTCGCTTATGATTTTCTTATAAGTGGAAGGGTGTGGTCTTTTTGAGAAAAGTAAGATACGACATATCCCTTTGGTCTGATTTCGATATATATTTATTTAAACAAGGAAACCACTTTAACTTGTACAAAGTGATGGGTTCTCACCTCGTAGAAGCAGATGGAGAAAAGGGCGTTTACTTCGCGGTATGGGCGCCAAATGCCAGTTCGGTTTCCGTAATGGGAGATTTTAATGATTGGTCGAAGGAGACGTATTATTTAAGGGTAAGAAGTGACGGTTCAGGAATTTGGGAGGGTTTTATTCCCGGTTTACAGGAAGGCGCTCGTTACAAATACCATATTTCATCTCAGTATAATAACTATAAGGTGGACAAAGGTGATCCCTATGCGTTTTTTTGGGAAAAGCCTCCTAAAACCGCCTCCATTGTTCACGATCTTTCTTACCAATGGAACGACGAGCGGTGGATGAAAAATAGGACGTCACGCAACTCTCTAAAATCGCCCATTTCTATATATGAGGTACACCTAGGATCTTGGCGACGCGTTCCCGAAGACAGCAATAGATGGCTAACTTATAAAGAATTGGCCCATTATTTACCAGAATACGTAAAAAAAATGGGATTTACCCACGTTGAGTTTTTGCCGGTGATGGAACATCCCTTTTACGGCTCTTGGGGATACCAGATCACTGGATATTTCGCTCCGACCAGCAGGTACGGCACACCCCAAGATTTCATGTATTTGATTGACAGGCTTCATCAAGCGGGAATTGGAGTCATTTTGGATTGGGTGCCTTCCCATTTTCCAAACGATGAGCATGGGTTGGTCTACTTTGACGGGACGCATCTTTACGAACATGCCGATCCTAGAAAAGGATTTCATCCCGATTGGAAAAGCTGCGTTTTTAACTATGGCAGATACGAGGTCAGGGCCTTTCTCATAAGCAATGCCAGATTTTGGTTTGAGAAATATCATATTGATGGCATAAGAGTGGACGCTGTGGCCTCCATGCTATATCTCGATTATTCTAGAAAAGAGGGGGATTGGATTCCAAATGAATATGGTGGGAGAGAAAACCTGGAGGCCATATCTTTTTTGAAGCGATTGAACGAAGTTATTTATATGGATTTCCACGATATTCAGACCATCGCCGAGGAATCAACCGCGTGGCCAATGGTAACTCGTCCTACCTATATCGGCGGACTTGGTTTTGGCATGAAATGGAACATGGGGTGGATGCACGATACTTTGTATTATATGTCGCTTGACCCTATATACCGAAAGTATCACCATGATCAGCTGACCTTTAGCATATGGTATGCTTTTAGTGAAAATTTTGTACTTCCCTTGTCTCATGACGAGGTGGTACACGGCAAGGGCTCGCTCATTTCAAAGATGCCAGGCGATCAATGGCAAAAATTTGCGAACCTGCGCCTGCTTTATGGGTACATGTTTACTCATCCCGGAAAGAAGTTATTGTTTATGGGAGGAGAATTTGGGCAGTGGTCTGAATGGAACCATGAAAGCAGCATTGATTGGCATTTGCTTGCGTACCCCTTTCACCAGGGGGTTCAACGATGGATACATGATCTCAATGTATTGTATTTCAGTGAACCGGTTTTTCACGAGTACGATCACGAACCTAATGGCTTTGAGTGGTCCAACTTTTCTGATTGGCAGCAAAGCGTAATCTGTTATCTTCGAAAGGGGGTAAAGGAAAAGGATCTTTTCTTAATTGTATGTAACTTTACTCCCCTTCCCCGCTTCGATTACAGGGTTGGCGTGCCAAGGACTGGTTTTTGGAAGGAGGTATTAAATAGCGACGCCATTGATTATGGAGGAAGTGGCTTGGGTAATTTGGGCGGGGCGGTGTCCATGCCCACTCCTTTTCAAAGGTGGCAATATTCCTTATCCTTAACACTTCCACCTTTGGGAATTTTGGTATTCAAACATGAAGGCTAAATTTACAATAATTAATTATTATTCGTTGAAGAGAGGGTATGAAGGTGGAACGTTACGTGTGTATTCATGGTCATTTTTATCAACCGCCACGAGAAAATCCGTGGCTTGAGTTTGTGGAGCGTCAAGAATCCGCCCATCCCTATCACGATTGGAACGAAAAAATTGCCGTTGAGTGCTATGCTCCCAACGCCGCTTCGAGAATATTGAACGGTGACAGGCGTATCATCGCAATTGTAAATAATTACTCTAAGATTAGCTTTAATTTCGGCCCGACGCTTCTTGGTTGGATGGAAAAGGAGTTTTCTTGGGTTTATGAGTCTCTGCTGGAAGCCGACCGGATCTCGATGAAAAACTTTGGTGGGCACGGATCGGCAATAGCACAGGCATACAATCATATCATCATGCCCTTGTCAAGTTATCGTGATAAGTGGACACAAGTTTATTGGGGAATTAGAGACTTCGAAAAGCGGTTTAATCGTTTTCCCGAGGGCATGTGGTTGCCAGAAACTGCGGTTGACTTGGAAACTCTTGAAGTTCTTGCTGAACAGAATATTAAATTTACCATACTAGCACCACATCAGGCAAAGCGCGTTAGACCTCTTAGGGGCGGGGGATGGAAGGAAGTGACAGCCGCAACTTTGGATACAAAAAAAGCTTATTTGTGCCGTCTTCCTTCCGGCAGAGATATTTCGTTGTTTTTTTACGATGGACCCATTTCGCAAGATGTGGCCTTTGGTGGACTTTTGAGCGACGGAGAGCTTTATGCGCAAAGGCTACTGGGCGCTTTCAGGCAGGACGATGGTTTCCCGCAACTGGTCAATATCGCAACGGACGGGGAAACTTACGGCCACCATCACCGTTTTGGAGATATGGCTCTTGCGTACTGCATATATTTCTTAGAGTCCAAAAACCTGGCAAGGATTACGGTTTATGGTGAGTATTTGGAAAAGTTCCCCCCTAAAGATGAGGTGCAAATAGCGGAAAACACCTCTTGGAGTTGTGTCCATGGCATAGAAAGATGGCGTAGCAACTGTGGATGTAACACCGGAGTGAATCCGGAGTGGACACAGGAGTGGAGAAGACCTCTTAGAGGGGCAGTAAAACTACTGAGCGAAAGAGCAACGGTAATTTATGAAGACTATGCCTCAAAGCTTTTAAAGGAGCCCTTGCGCGCAAGGGATGATTATGTAAGCGTGATATTGGATCGCACCCCCAAGAACGTTGAAGACTTTTTTCATCGCAACGCCAAGAAGGATCTTTCAAAGGACGAAAAGGTCATCGCCTTGAAGTTGCTTGAGATGTCAAGAAACGCCATGTTGATGTTTACCAGTTGTGGCTGGTTTTTTGATGATATTTCGGGTCTGGAAGCCACGCAGATTATGACTTATGCTGCGCGCGTCGTTCAATTGGCAAGAGAAGTAAGCGGTAGGGATTTAGAAACGGATTTCCTCGCACTGCTTGAGAAAGCTAAAAGCAACGATCCGGTAATGAAAAACGGCAAGCGGATATACGAGAAAATTGTGTCCCCCAAGGTTTTGGATCTCCTCAGAGTTGGCGCCCATGGCGTGATGGCATCCATGTTACTAAACGGAAGGGTTAAGGAGAGCGTTTATTGCTATGAAGTTGAGAATGTGGATTTGAAAACTTTTGGATTGAGAAAATTTGTTCTACACTTGGGAAAGGTTCACGTATCTTCTTCAATTACTTGGGAAGAAGATCTTTTGTGGTTTGCCTCTTGTTATCTTAGTGGATTGCAGCTTTTTTGCAGTGTGATCGAACATCTGGGCGAGGCATCGTATGCTTTAATGTTGAGAGAGCTGGAAACTGCCTTTGAAGATCAAGATGTTCCTGAGATAGTTAGAAAGATGGATAAGCATTTCGAAGGCAGGATTTTCTCCTTAAAGCATCTCTTTCGAGATGAGCAGTATAAGATTGTCAATAACTTGATTGAAGATGCTCTAGATGTGGTCATGGTGGCTTATGAAGAGACATTCAATGCAAACTATTCTACAATGAAAGTGCTCCGGGAGTTGAAAATCCCCCTTCCAAGGGCCTTTCGTGCCACGGTTGATGTCACATTGAGTGGCAAGCTAGATGAAATTTTAAAGAATCCGGATATTGACGTCGAAGATTTGGAGTGGATATGCAGGGAAATAAAGGATTGGAATGTATTGATTGACGAAAGTCAAATTAGCAAGATAGCATGTGATAAAGTCAACTCACTATTGGAAAGTTTTAAAGTTCGGGAAGGGGATTTAAGTTTATTGCTCAAGGCTGGAAGGATCATAGAACTTTTATCGCAGATTGATGTAAAGTTAGATCTATGGAAGGCGCAAAACATATATTATGATATCGTTACTAACTACTTGGGGCAAAACAAAACTATCGAAAGCGAAGCTCGCGATGTAATGAAACATCTTGGCTTGCAGTTAGGCGTAGAGGTTCAGGTTTAATGTCTGACAGCTAGCGTTTAACGAGTGCTAATTACAAGGATAAGCTAACTCAAAGGCCCTTTGAACAAAAATCGCTACCAGGTTATCTTGAATTCCTTTTTTAAATTTAGCATCTTAGCGATATTATCGACATTTTCGCCCTGAGCAAGCTGGGTAAGGGTGCCTATCGTCTTTTGCGTCCGTTCGTTTTCAAAAATTCCTTTAGATTGAGCAAAGGTTATAGCAAGTGGTATGAGTTGTTGGTATAGTTCCGCCACTGGCGTGAAAGTTAGTCCCTTACTTGTAAGTGTTATAGTGAATATGTTTGACAAAGACGTCTCATCTCCATCAGGCTCACAAGATATAAAAAGGAACACCCCTTCAGGAAGTGGTAATTGCAAGATTGCCCTAGACCACTCGTTGCGTCGTGATTTGCCGCTAGCAACTTCTATGATTTTCTTCTCCTGTATGTAGGCTATCCATACTTGCATCAACTCTGCAGGATTGTCTGGCTTTGTGAAGCTTAATCTCCACAAAAAACACCGGGAGCCTTTATTTACTTTTGTACTGATCATTTCTTGCTGCGTCAAAACATATCCTTCTATGGATTTGATTTGATGCGAACCAGCCGGTGTACCCAAATAGGCTTGAGAGATTGTGCCATCCTTTTCTTCCATCACGAGGTAAATGGGACATTTCTTTGCAGTAACAATAGACATAGCTGAAGCTATCCTGCTCGTTAAGAGCAAAAGGATTAATGAAAATACGAGCTTGTCACAGAAAAAGCGTCTTTTCATGGGTAAATCCTCCCATCACATCATAGGTTTGTTATCCTGATTACTGAAGAAGCATCAATATTTTTGTATAGATCTTCTATGGTGACACCTAGTAAGGGGTGCCGCCATTTAGGACATATCTGGAGCAACGGCATAATCACAAAGGGCCTTTTATGAAGTTGTGGATGAGGTATGACGAGCTCATCGTTACTGAGCACTAAATCATCGATGAACAAGATGTCTAAATCAATTTCACGTGGTCCCCAACGCTCGCGCGGCTTTCTCCCGATTCTTGCCTCGATCTTTTTGAAGCACCTCAATATCTCCTCTGGCTTTCCATCGTACTCTGCCAGAAGGCAGGCATTTAAGAAATATGGTTGTTCTTCAACTCCGAGAGGCGGAGTCTCAAAGACATCGCTTCGATCTTTTACAAGAAAGCCACAATTTTTAAGCAACTCTACGGCTTGGCGCAGATTGTTTAAGCGATCCCCTAGATTGCTGCCTAATCCGACACCTATTGTCCGCATTTCAATCAAACCCTTTGAATGGCGGATATCATATCCACGATGTGCCTATTTTCCAAGACATCATGGACTCGAAGTATTTCGATATTATTTAGTGCACAATAGGCAGAAATGGCTAACGTTCCGTAGAGCGCCTCTTCAGGGCCTTTGCGTCTCAATACTTTGTATATCGTGCCCTTCCTCGAGTGGCCTATTAAAATAGGCCTCTCGAGCGATCTAAATTCCTGAATATGCTTTAATATGAGCAAATTGTGCTCATCGGTTTTTCCAAATCCCAGCCCAGGGTCCAATATGATTTGATCTCGTCTTATGCCATGTTCAACTGCAAGTTCCATTTTCTCTTTCAGGAAATCTTTGATCTCCCTTATGACGTCATCATATCTTGGATCTTTTTGCATATCCTTGGGTGTACCTTTAATGTGCATTATTATTATGGGAACTCCGAAGCTTGCCACCATGTTGGCCATATTGGCGTCAAAGGATAAGCCCGATATGTCATTTATTATATCTGCTCCAACTTCCAGTGCAGCCTTTCCAACCGTGGACTTATAAGTATCGACTGATATGACGGCCTCGGGCAAAGCATTTCTTAACGCTTTAAGAGCCGGTATAAGTCTTCCAATTTCCTCTTCTAATGGAACGGGGTCTGCGCCAGGTCTTGTGGATTCAGCTCCAACGTCTAAAATGTCCGCTCCTTCTTCGATCATTTTTTTTGCCCTTTCAACGAGCAGGGTCGTATCGGGTATTCTGCTTTGTGAAAAAAAAGAATCGCTGGTTAGATTTAAAACCCCCATTATTAACGGCTTCTCGCCGAGTACCAGCTTTCGTTTTCTTGGCAAGTCTAAAGCTATCATAAAAATCTAACCCCTTTGTTTTTAAACGAAGTCTTCAGCTTTATCTGTATTTTATTATTTATAATACTACTTATAACTTACACCCACTCGCTTGTAAAACTTTTTAAATGCTTTGTTTGGTTGAGCAAGGTCAAGCAGTATCCTCTATTTTCGTCGTGCATTATTATGCTATAGGATGCAGTATCTACGTGTATCCGCCAAAAATAGGGATCAGCTATCTGAAGGCAAGCGGCAATTAGAGGCTTTATTACAGCACGATGGCTTACTATTACAAGAGCCTTTCCTTTATATTTTTGCACGATGAATTCCAGGGTCGAAAAAGCACGTCTTTGCACATCGGGTATGCTCTCCGCGTTAGGCAGCCTTAATCGTTCGGGGGAATTTATCCATAAGGCCCATTCTTCGGGATATTCCTGCATTATGTCCGCTTTTTTGCGGCCCTCCCAGGGACCCAATGAGATGTTGGTAAAACCCTGCAAAGGGGTTATTGAGACTCCCCCGTTTCTCTGGGAAATTATTTGAGCCGTATGAAACGCTCTTTTAAGCGGGCTGGTGAAGATGGAGTCTATCGGGCCCAGGCTTGCAATTTCTTCTGCTAAGCATTGAGCCTGTTTGATGCCGTTTTCATTTAAGGGGAAGTCGCTGCGACCTCGAAATAAGCCCTCTATGTTGCCATGACATTCCCCATGTCTAACCAATAAAATTTTAGTTGACTCCACGCGGTTCGACATTAAGTCATCCCCCCAGCTTAATGGATTTTGTCTGAACCATTGTACACCTAAGTTCGAAGAAAAACGCATAGATCGTATTGTTTAATTACGGGTCTTGAACACGCCAAAGCTTTTAATAAATACATACATGAAGTACCCTCGTAAAAAGATGGCTCTTTTGACCTGTCTTGACAATCCCCATGTAAAGTTGATAATCTATTTTGCGAGCGATTAGCACCCGAAGGAGGTAAGTGCTAATTAGGCGTTCTTGCTCTAGGGGGTGGAAAAAGTGTCAACGGAGTTAACGGAACGACAGTTGGATATACTGTATTCCATAGTGCATGAATATATAAGGACAGGAGAACCTGTAGGTTCGAGGACAATATCTAAAAAGTACCTTACGCACAGAAGCGCGGCGACCATTCGCAACGAAATGGCAGATCTGGAGGAAGCGGGATACTTATGCCAACCCTACACGTCAGCGGGGCGCATCCCAACGTCCAAGGCATATAGAGTTTATGTGGATATGATATTGCAAAAAAGGTCATTACTGACACCCTCAGTAGCCAGAGAAAAGCTGGAAGCATTGAAGGAAGAAAAGAGAAGCATAGAAAAAATGTTGTCCTATTTAACCCAGCTTTTAGGCAGCATAACTCACTATATCTCTGTCGCAGGCATAACCGTCTTGAGCGACGCAACGTTAAACAGGTTAGATTTAGTTAAAGTGGATAGCTTTCACGTGCTGTTACTGATAATACTAGAAGGCGGTTTTGTGCACCATGACGTTATAAGGACTGAGCAAGAAATAACGCAAGAAGAGCTAGATGATTTGAGTTCTTATCTCAACTGTATAATATCGGGCCGCTCTTGGTTCGAGGCCCGCGATGTCATTAGAGAAAAGATGCTTAGAGAACTCATCCATTACGCTGAAATATGTCTTCAAACGCTGGATGAAGTGGATCTCGTTTTGAAAAAGTCTCGTTATAGATTTTTTACGGGTGGTACTATTAACATATTGCTGTTGCCAGACTTCAGGGACATGGAAAAATTGCGCTCCTTGCTGGTTTTGCTCGAAAATGAGGAAGAATTTGCAAGAATCTTGGAAGCCTGTGCCACTGAGGAGCCCATAAGCGTAATTATCGGCGATGAAAACCCCGTGGAAGCCATGAGAGATTGCTCTCTGGTGCTTGCGAGTACCGAAAATGGCGTTAAAAAGACCATACTCGGGGTAATAGGTCCAGTTAGAATGGATTATGAAAGGACAATCGGAGTGCTCGAGATGTTGTGCGAACACCTGTTGGATTAGATTCTCTATGAGGGAGGAGTTTGAAGTTGCCTGATAAAGATTTAAATGCAGGACTGAAGGAAGGGCTTGAAGAGTTGGCAGAGGACAGCGAAGTCGACAAAAATCGAGTCCTGGATTTTTGCAAGGCGAAAGATATCGAGGAGCTTATTAATGAGAAAGAGACTCTAGAAAAGGAGCTATCCAATCTGAAGGAGCAATATAATGCTTTGTACAACGAAGCTGCGAGGGTAAAGGCTGATTTTTATAATTATAAAAGAAGAATGGAATCCAATATTGAGAAACAAAAAAACTCGACCATTGCAGAAATTATATTAAATTTACTGCCGATAATAGATAATTTTGAACGCGCCTTAAATTGCGAGGCTGAAAGGGAATCCGCCTTTTACAAGGGAACATGCATGATTTACCGGGATTTTTTAAACGTCTTGGCTAAATTCGGTGTAACTCCTATAAAGGCGATTGGCGAACCCTTTGACCCCCTGTTTCACGAAGCCGTTGCGGTACAAACTGTTTCTGATATTGACAGCGATGGAAAGGTCGTTCAAGAGGTGCAAAAAGGGTACACTTTAAACGGAGAAGTTATCAGGCCTGCAAGGGTAATAGTAGGTAAATTGAACGAAGAAACCGATAAAGAGGTGGGTAAGGATGAGTAAAGTAGTGGGAATTGACTTTGGAACAACCAACAGCGTCGTTGCTGTGAAAGAAGGAGATAATGTTGTAGTGATACCGAATGCTGAAGGAAGTAGACTAACTCCTTCGGTGGTAGCCTTCACAAAAGACGGAGAGCGCTTGGTGGGTCAACTGGCTAAGAGGCAGGCTATCATTAACCCTGAGCGCACTGTCCTCTCTATAAAGAGAAAAATGGGAAGCGACTACAAGGTCAAAATAGACGAAAGAGAGTATACTCCTCAGGAAATTGCAGCCATGATCTTGCAAAAGTTAAAAAACGACGCCGAAGATTATTTAGGTGAAGAGATAAAACAAGCAGTCATAACCGTTCCAGCCTATTTTACCGATGCCCAGAGACAAGCCACGAAGGACGCAGGTAAAATAGCAGGGCTAGAGGTCCTTAGGATAATTAACGAGCCTACAGCTGCCTGTTTGGCTTACGGAACTGAAAAGGGCGGAGAATTTAAGGTTTTAGTTTTTGATTTAGGGGGAGGCACCTTCGACGTGTCTATATTAGACATAGGAGAAGGTGTATATGAGGTTATGGCTACAAGTGGCGATAATCATTTAGGTGGCGATGATTGGGATCAGCGCCTTGTAGATTGGATGATCGAGGAATTCAAGCGCCGCGAGGGCATTGATTTGGGAAGAGATAAAATGGCTGTACAGAGGTTGCGTGAGGCCGCGGAGAAGGCGAAGATTGAGCTATCCTCCATGTCTGAGACCATGATATCCTTGCCTTTCATTACAGCCGATCAAAATGGGCCCAAACATCTCGAGCTTGAAATAACCAGGGCAAAATTTGAGGAGATGACAGCGGACTTACTGGAAAGGGTCGTAGGTCCGGTTCAGAGGGCCTTATCAGACGCCGGATTAACTTACGCCGAAGTGGATAAGATCCTATTAGTTGGCGGGGCAACGCGCATGCCAATGGTGCAACGCAAAATTAAGGAGTTGTTGGGCAAGGAGCCAACAAAAGGAATAAATCCGGATGAATGCGTTGCCGTTGGAGCGGCCATTCAGGCAGCCATCTTGTCAGGGGAGCATAAGGATATAGTTTTGGTCGACGTTACGCCGCTTTCCCTGGGAGTAGAGACATTGGGTGGTGTGTTCACCAAGATAATAGAAAGAAATACAGCCATCCCCGTATCGAAAAGCCAGATTTTTACCACAGCTGTCGACAATCAAACGCGAGTTGAGATACACGTCTTACAGGGCGAAAGGCCAATGGCGTCAGATAACGTCTCTTTGGGGAGGTTTTTCCTAGATGGCATACCTCCAGCACCGCGCGGTGTGCCTCAAATTGAGGTCACCTTCAATATCGATGTGAACGGCATCTTAAACGTGACGGCCAAAGACCTGGCTACGGGCAAAGCACAGCAGATCACGATTCAATCCTCCAGGCTATCGGAAGAAGAAATTGAACGTATGCGCAGGGAGGCCGAAGCGAATGAAGAAGCCGACAAGAGAAAGAGAGAGCTGGCCGATGCCAGAAACGAGGCCGACAGCGCCGTATATAACGCTGAGAAGTTGTTGCGCGACTTGGGTGACAAAGTGACTCAGGACGAAAAAAGCAAGGTGCAATCAAAGATAGAGGCGGTCAAGCAAGCTTTGAGCAAGGATGACGTGCTGGCGATTAAATCTGCTTGCGAAGATCTGACGAAGGATTTAAACGAATTGGCTGTCAGGCTGTATTCTCAAGCTGCTCAAGAGAAGGCAGGGGTTGGAAGTGCTGGAACTTCCGAAGCAGGGAAGTCTCAAGAAAATCCGAGTGAGGGTCCCACGGTTGATGCTGAGTACAAAGATCGCGGAGAGGCATAAGAGGTGACCGAAATTGCCAGGCCCCGCTAGCGGAAAAGATTATTATGAAATATTGGGCGTAAGGCGGGATGCCTCACAGGAAGAGATAAAAAAAGCATACAGGAAGTTGGTGCGTCAGTACCATCCCGACGCCAACCCCGGTAACAAAGAAGCTGAAGAAAAATTCAAGCTTATAAACGAAGCTTACGAGGTCTTAAGCGACCCTCAAAAAAAGGCCCAATATGACCAATTCGGCTTTGCGGGCGACGTTCCTCCCTCCTATGGCGGCGAAAGCGCCTGGGATTTTGGTGGTTTTGGGGACCTTTTTGGCGATCTCTTTGGTGACTTCTTTGGAGGATTTGGCCCCAGAAGGGAAGTTAGGACGCCACAAAGAGGATTGGATTTAGAGATGCCCCTAATCGTCACCTTAATGGAAGCCGCTTATGGTGCCACCAAAGTTGTGCACATACCCAAGTGGGAAAGGTGCGCGAGTTGCGGTGGTAGTGGAGCAGCACCTGGGACCTCGCCTGTACGCTGTTCCCTTTGCGGAGGAAAGGGCCAGGTAGAGACGAGGTCGAAGACGCCCTTTGGTGAATTCGTTACGGTTCGCACTTGCTCTAGTTGCGGAGGGGCGGGTTATGTCATCAATGACCCTTGCAAAGACTGTGGAGGTCGAGGAAGGACCAGGGTAAAGCGCAAGATAGAAGTTAACATACCCCCTGGAGCAGATACAGGAACTCGCCTTAGGATACGAGGCGAAGGCGAAGAGGGCAAAAACGGCGGACCGCCGGGGGACCTGTTTTTGGTCATAGAGGTGGAAGAGGACCCCGTCTTTCAAAGACGAGGCGATGATCTTCATGTGACGGTCGATGTGCCCTTTCCGGTGGCGGTCTTGGGAGGTAAGGTAAAGGTACCCACGCTGGAAGGAGAAGAGGAGTTAGAATTAAGCCCAGGAACTCAAGCGGGTTCCATCAAGAAGCTCAGAGGTTTAGGCATGCCACGACAGAGGGGCAGTGGGCGCGGGGACCTGATAGTTCACATAAATATCGCTGTTCCACGTAATTTGACTGACAAGCAAAGGGCCTTGATTGAGGCCCTTGCTTTGGAAATGGACGTGCCTGTCAAGTCATCTGGATTGATCGAAAAACTAAAGGGATTGTTTGCTTAAAAATTGCATGATACAAGGAAATGCGCAGAACTGTAATTTAATGGTCGATGGTTCGCTTCTATGAATAACAAGTTTTACTAGAATAATGAATGTTGATTTTTGTCCAAGGGGGGCTGAGGCTCCCCTTAATGTTTCTCGAACGAGAACGAGCGTTAGGGGTGGTGTGGGGCATATGAAGGACGAAGTTTATTGGTGGTATATTATTTTAGAGTCAAAACAGGGGTCAGAAGAAATTCTCTATCATGTTGCTCAAGCATCAAATAGCATTGGAGCCGAAACATTAGAGGCCAAAGATTACTTGAGGACAAAATTGTATTACCGTTCGGATTTGGACTTGGAAGAATGCATTGAAAAGGCTTCGTCATTAATAAAGGGGTTCGTAAACGTTCGTATCCACGATGCTGGCAAAGAGGAATGGCGACCGTGGTTAAAAATGCATAAGGAGGCCTTTCCCCCGCTCTTGGTGGGGGATCGCTTGGTGGTGTTAGCGCCATGGCATAAACACAAGGTGCCCCTCGGGCGGATACCCATATACATCGAGCCAGGTAGCGCTTTTGGCACGGGATACCATGCCAGCACGCAAATAGCTTTGAGGTTGCTTGAAAAGTATTTAAAACCGGGAGACAAAGTTTTAGATGTAGGCACTGGCTCTGGTATACTTTCCATAGCAGCCCTCAAGCTTGGAGCTGCAAAAGTAATTGCCAGAGACATAGATCCCGCGGTAAAAGAGGAAGTTGAGAAAAATGCCCTTTTAAACGATGTAACTACCGGATTGATTCTTGAGATTGCGGATGGAACAAGAGGTTTCAATGAAGTTGTGGACTGCATAGTTTCGAATATATTGTATGAACCCTTGATCGCTATGCTGGATTCATTTAAAAAGATACTGGTTAAAGGCGGGTTTATGATAATGTCCGGTTTGTTACTAAAGGAACGCGAATGCTTCGTTGAAGCAGTGAAAAGGGCTAAATTTTCGATTGCAGAAGAACTTGAAGAGGAGGACTGGTGGGGTGTCGTTGCCTCGCACGAGGTTAGATAAGGCCGAGAGGCTTTCTAGCGACGTATGGGTTTTGGATACCAGGGAGTCTCACCATTTGATGCACGTAAGGCGATGTCGCATCGGAGATGAAGTTGAAGGCCTTCTTGAGGGCAGAAAGCTTTTGCTTGTCATTGAAGGATATAAAGATGGCAGGGTCATCGCAAGGGAGATCGATAAGCTCCCCCTGAGCCGAATAAAAATTCGAACGACGCTTTTAGTTGCGCTTGTGAAATCTAATGCCTTTGAAGACATGTTAAGCCATGTTACGGAACTGGGTGTAAGCGAAATTATACCCCTCTTGGCCGAACGATGTATCGTTAAATTAAAGGGAGATATCAAACGTAAAGAGGCAAGATGGGAAAGGATCATCGATGAGGCTACAAAGGTCAGTGGCATAAGCAGCCATCCGGTTTTGCACGAACCTTCGAGGATTTCCGATTTAGAAGCAGAGATGTTGCCTCCACTTCGCTTATTTGGTGCTTTAACTGATAATGCGAGACCCTTGGGTCAGATTAGAATAGATGGCCAAAAAGATGTAGCATTTGCCGTTGGCCCTGAGGGCGATTGGACGGAGGAGGAAATGTCTTTGTTTTTAAAAGCGGACTTTATTCCCGTTTCGCTGGGACCAAATATATTGCGGACAAATACTGCGGCGGTAGCGGGATTGTCCTATATAATCTTGAGTGCCGAGGGTGTTTCATCTTGCGATCATTAGAGGACGTAAAGGTAAGAATTAAATGTTTAGGATGTCGTACTAACATATACGAAGCCGAAGCTATAGCAGACTCCTTCAGGAATGAGGGAGCCATCATTGCTAACGGCGATGAATTTGACGTTGGCGTGCTGGTGAGCTGTGCGGTAACAAAGACGGCGGAGAAAAAGTGCAGGCAGGCATTGCGGCGCATGCAAAGGAAATCCCCCCAAGCAATTACGGTTTTATGTGGTTGTTATGTGCAGGGAAGACCCGATGAAGATCTGCTTCACTTGGGCGCAGACCTTTACGTAGGAAATAGATTAAAGGCCGAGCTGACGAACATTGTAGCTAACATGATTAAAGGAAGGATAAAAAAGCCTTTAATTTTAAAAACGGATGTACTGCACGATGAAAGGTGGGATTCCCTGAGGCTATCAAAAGTTAGCTTTCATACAAGATCTTTCGTTAAGGTACAGGACGGATGCGATTCCTTTTGTTCTTATTGCATAGTGCCTTTTTTGAGAGGACGTCCTATCAGCAGGGATATGCAAGAGGTTATCGATGAAGTCGAACGTCTAGTTAGCCAAGGGTGCAAAGAAGTCGTGTTGACGGGGGTGCATCTTGGGCTTTATGGCAGCGGGTGTGATTTTGACCTTGGAGACTTGGTTAAATCGCTTGCCAAAATAAAGGGGTTGAAAAGGCTGCGCTTTGGTTCGATAGAACCTCTGGCCCTGGATGACAAATTACTGCGCCTTTTAGCGGAAAGCGAGATCTTCTGCCGTCACCTCCATATTCCTCTTCAAAGTGGCGATGATGGTATTCTTGATCTCATGAGGAGGGGTTATAAAGCCAAGGACTTCGCGAACATCATTGAAAATGTGCGATGTTATCTTGGAGATGATGTACACGTAAGTACCGATATCATAGTAGGGTTTCCGGGAGAAAGCGAAAGGGCTTTTGAAAACACTTTGACTTTAATCGATAATTTAGGAATAGGGAGGGTTCATGTCTTTCCTTTTTCACCTCGCAAGGGAACGAAGGCTTACTCCATGCCCGAAAGGCTAGACAAGCGCGAGCTCGAGTCAAGAATGGACAGGGCAATTAATCTTGGAAGGAAACTTTTACAAAGGTTTGCTCGTAGGTGGGTGGGACAAAGCATTGAAATCTTGGTTGAACATTGTGATGGAGCAAGAGTTAAAGGTCTTTCAAGGCATTACCTGGAAGTGGAGGCTGACATAGATCGAAGGCCAAAAGAGCCGCGAGGATGTCTTGAAGGGCAAATTGTGGGTCTTGAACGTCAAATTTATGTAACGAAAGCCGAGCATGGCATCTTGCATGGCGTTTCATCTGAGACTTAAGGTTAGCAGACTAAAGGGGGAGTTTGATGTGAATAAGGACATTTTATCTAAATACGTTACGGAGAACGCGAACATTCCTTGGGGAACCCGCAATGCAGAGAGAGTTTTATCTGCTTTGCTTGTAGCAGACAACTTTTGGGATATAGTTTCTTTTAGTTGCGAACCCTTGCCAGCAGTGGCAAAAGCTTTAAAGCTACTTGCTGATAGAGGTCTGATAGAATTTACCGACCAGGGTGTCTTATTAACCCCAAAAGGGCGCATGTTCATTGAAGAAGAGGGCGTTTTTCCTTTACATTTTCATACATGTCCTCGTTGTGACGGCAAAACAGTAGTAATAGATGAGTTTAGGGAAGCCTTTGATGAGTTTTTAAGGATCCAAATCGACAGACCGGAGGCAATTAGGGAATTCGATCAAGGTTACGTTACCCCGGAAACGACATTTGCCCGCATAGCGTTAGCGGACAGTAGGGGCGATTTGAGGGGTAAGGAAGTTGTAGTATTGGGTGACGATGATTTAGTTGGAGTTGCCTTAGGCCTCACAGGTTTGGTTAAAAGTGTTGTGGTGCTTGAATTGGATGAGCGTCTCGTTGCCTTCGAGCAAAGAATTGCTACGGAGCGTGGTCTTCCATTGCAGGTTATCAGACATGACTTAAGAAAGCCGCTAACAAAGGAATTGCTCAGTAAGTTTGATGTATTTTTCTGTGATCCACCCGAAACTATTGAGGCCTTTGATGCCTTTGTCGGCAGAGGGATTATCGCATTAAAGGGTGAGGGATGCGCTGGCTATTTTGGCATCACCCATGTGGAGAGCTCCTATTATAAGTGGCGCTTGCTTGAAATGAAGCTACTTCAAAGAGGGCTGGTCATCACAGATATCATTCATGATTTTAACGTTTATATGAATTGGGAATACGTTGATGAAATGCTGGCGTGGGATTTAGCGCCCATTAAGCAACCCCCTATTCAAAATTGGTATAAATCCTCGATGGTAAGGGTCGAGATGGTGGAGAAACTTGAGATACCTAACGAGGATTTGACCAATCGCGATATATATAACGATCCAGAAAGCTCAACTACATAGCGAAACGTGACTGTTGGAAAGAGGAGTTGACCCTACATGGAGAGTATCCCCGTGGGAATCGATGTGGGTACGCGACATTCAATCCTGGCCATTATCGATGACCATATAGGACCAAGGGTCATCAAGAATCGATGGGGAAATGAGAAAACTTCTTCCTTCGTTGGCTATCGTCACGGTAGATTATGTGCGGCGGAAGATGCCCTTCCTGCAGTTTTTACTTACCCTGGTGGCTCTTGCGTAAGCGTAAAGCGTCATATCGGTGCTTCGCAAAAGCTACGACTTGGGGGCAGGACCTTTGTAGCCGAGGAACTTCTTCAGGTTCTTTTGCTTTACCTAAGAGAAGATGCTGAGGCCTATTTGCAAGCAGTTGTAAGGGAATGCTTTATCGCTGTTCCTTCCTGCTTTGATTTCAAACAAAGGGATATGGTAAAAAGTGCAGCCCAAAAAGCTGGATTTCGTGGTGTCAAATTGATAAATGAACCCACGGCTGCCGCTATGGCGGTGAGCCTAGAAGGAAACGTGCTGGTGTTTGATTTCGGTGCCGGCGCTGTTGATATATCGGCCGTTGAAAAGAAAAGCGATCTTTGTCATGTGCTTGAAAGTATCGGATCGACCAAGTTTGGAGGTATGGATCTAGATAAAGAAATAGCTCTTCATATATGGAAATTAATGGGAGAAAGAGGAGATCCTAGTGAGGATCCAAGATGGCCTTTACTCTTAATGGAGGCTGAAGCGATCAAGGAATCATTGTCCTTTACAAATGTGGTGAATTGGTGGCCAAGGGCTTGCGGGTTTATTCTCCATAGAAACAAACCATTAGCAATATATCGTGAAGAAATAGAAAGCTTGATCGCTGCATTTATCTTGCCTGTTTTAGATCTGGCAAAAAGGATATGGGATAGATATAATTGCCAGATACTTCTTTTGGCAGGAGGTTCTGCGCGGATGCCATTAGTGCGTCGGTTGTTGGCTGAAGCAATAGCTGAACCGGAAAAAGTGCAAATTTGTCCCGATGAGGCCATCGCTGTGGGATCTGCTGTCTTAGCCGGGAAGCGAGGAAAGCTTTTTATAGATGTATTGTCCTGTGATTTAGCCATTAGCACGACCGATGGCGGGATTTCTGTGATCGCTTCGAAGGGCACGCCGCTGCCCATTAAGTTGGCAAAGCGGTTTATGGTGGTTGGGTCGGGCTCGGTTGAAGCGAAGGTTTTGCAGCTCAAAAGCGATGAGTCTGGATCAAGAGTAGAAACACTGTCTACTTTAGTTATCAAAGGGACAAGATCAGGGGATGTGGTGAAAGTGATTTTCCTTGTTGATGGTAGTGGGCTTTTAAGAATCGATGTGGCGAATGAAAAAGGGAATTTGTATCTAAGCCAGGATGTCGAAATTCCCAATTTTCCTTCCCGCGATTATTATTTCAAAGAGCGAAAGCATAAAATTGAGGAACTCGAGAGAAAGTTGGCTCTCTTCTCATATCTCTTCGATCCCCCTTTGGAAAAGAAAATAACCGAACTTTTTAACAGCGTTAGATGTCTCCAAAGTGCGGAAGAAGACCTGTGGCAAGATGCCTTGGCGGTTTTGGAATCAACCGTAAACAGGATTGCCCAGGTGGTGAAAAATAAGTGAAGTCGCTTGAAATGAGCTATAAGCTTTTAGATTTACAACCCGGCGTTTGCTTTGCTGACGTTAAAAAAGCGTTCCGCAAGAAAGCGCTTCTGTGCCATCCCGATATTGCAGGGGAGGAATACTCTTTTCAATTTCAACAGATTAATGAGGCTTATCTTGCTTTGAAAAATGCCTTGCTCAATAAATCGGCAGTTAAGAGTCCCGCAAAAAGTCATACTAAAACTAGTGGTGATACAAAAGATCTTTTGATAAAAAAAGAGATAGAAAACATACTAAAGGAAGCCCAAGAATATCTATCGGCGCTTGTAAAAACAGTGGGTGATGATTGTAAAATAAAATTATCTGATATTCTTTTACGCTTACAAAGCAGACACCCCGAGGTGAGGTTTATAGCAGCTGATCACTTAAGAAGGTTGGAATGGGAAGAAAGTTACATGGATGAGCTGATGAAAACGATACCAAAGATCCTATTTGATGATGCTATGCTCGATGTCATGCTTGATTTTCTGAGCAAAGCTCCTCGGCATTGCCAAAAAAAGATAATCCCACTGGTCTCAACTGGCGTTAAAAATCTCGGTGAGAGAGCGTGTATTAAACTTTTATATTGGGGTAAGCAGGTAGGTTGGAGCGTGAAGGCATTGATGCCTCTTTTATCCCATCCTTCAAGTCGAGTTGTTTCGCTTGCCCTATCCATGTTACCATCGATTGATGAAGTTCCTTTGACGGTTGTGTTATCCCTCATTAAAGTGAAGGACGAGGAGGTGTTGATACCTTTACTCAAGAAATTAAAGGGGAACAGATATTTATGTTGTTTGCAGGGAAAAGTAAGAGAACTTGCCGAAGATCATCCCTCGTTAAATGTCCGCGCATGGGCGAGTTGGCTTGTAAGAGACATGAATGTAGGGTAAAATAGATTAAAAGGTTTTGGAGGAATGGCGTGTGGTTAGTAATTGCGTCTTTTGCAAGATCATAAATGGCGATATAAAAAGTGACGTTGTATACGAAACGGAAGATGTTTTAGCAATTAGGGATGTAGCACCACAAGCACCTCATCATTACTTGATAATCCCAAAATTACACATACCAACCTCTCAAGACGTAAGAGATCCTTCCATCTGGGCTAATCTCATGGAAGTTTTAACAATAGTAGCACAGCGGATGGGGCTAGTAGACTCTGGTTACAGGGTCGTTATAAATTGCGGGAGCCAGGCGTGTCAGAGCATATTTCATCTTCACCTACATTTGCTTTCTGGGCGCAAATTTGGTTGGCCCCCCGGTTGAAGCTGTCATGAGATGCGAAAGGGGGGAGAGAGATGGCTAAAGTTTACAGAAGAGAAAACGAATCGATAGATGATACTTTGCGCCGCTTTAAAAGAGAGGTTAAGAAAGTTGGAGTTCTTCGAGATGCGAGGAAACACGAGCACTACGAAAAGCCGAGCGAGATAAGAAAGAAGAAAAGATCAAGTCCAAGAAAGCGCCGGGGTTAGTGGGTCCCCGCTATAAAAGTCGGGCTTGTTGTTTTCTGTTTGCAAGTTAAAAGGGGAAGACGAATATTCGTCTTTCCCTTTTAACTTTTAAATAAGTGCAACACAGTCTTAAAGATTGGTAGACATCAAATAACAAACCAAAGCCTTTCAAGTTTGATTGAGTCCTAAGGACCAAAAATTTGAGCAACTTTAAGCGTAAAGGCCTTTCAGTCATTCCAGTCAGGAATTACACTATATGTAGTAAATAAAAAAGATATATACCATACAGGTAGGGTTATGCATGCGTTGTCCAAGATGTAACCATGATGATAGCAGGGTTATAGAGACGAGAGCGGTTGAAAATGGCATCGTCATCCGCAGAAGGAGGGAATGCCCTAAATGCGGTCGGCGATTTACGACTTATGAGAGGATCGAAAGGAGCACGGTGCTTTTGGTCGTCAAAAAAGACGGTCGAAGAGAAGCTTTCGATAGGGAGAAGGTTTTAAGGGGAATGATACGCGCCTGTGAAAAATTACCCGTGCCCTTGGAGACCCTGGAAAGCGCGGTTGCTTTAATAGAAGAGGAGCTTTTCGGGTTAGCCGCGGGAGAAGTTTCGAGCGCAATGATTGGAGAAATGGTGGCAGATGCCCTGAAGAGCATAAACCACGTTGCTTACGTTAGATTTGCCTCCGTATATCGTGAATTTACCGATTTAAATAGTTTTATTGAAGAGATATCAAGGCTTTTGGAGAAGGAAGAGGGGAGGAGAATATAGCGATGGCTTCGTCCATGAAGTTTGACCGTTTTTGCGATGCGGAAATGAGCATACAGCAATTTTTGTTCAATAGGCCAGAATCAACGGATCTTGCCTTGATGGTGGAGACTCATTCCAAGGAGGAACGCAGTCCATGGGACGCCGCTAAAATAAAGGATGCCCTTATCAGAGAGGCTGGGGTCGATCCAGAAACGGCCCTTTCGATTGCCGTAGAAATCGAGGAGGAGGTGATTCGCCGCGGCAAGGACAGGCTTACCACTTCGATAATAAGGGAAATGGCTAACACCAAACTTTTTCAAAGGGGGTTGGATGCTTATCTTGTCGATCATTCCAGGGTAGGTATACCTGTTTATGATCTTGAGACTTTGATGTTTTCTCCAAATAAAGAAAATAGCAATACATCTTACAACCCGGAATCCGTTAATTTGACGATAGCTGAGATGATCATAAAAGATTACGCCTTGAGTAAGCTCTTTTCCCGCGATGTCGCACGCGCACATCTAGATGGCGACATTCACCTTCACGACCTTGGGATGGTAATAAGGCCCTACTGCAGCGGACAGAGCCCCGCATATGTGGCTAAGTTTGGGCTAAACTTGCCTTCCATAACGAGTGTCTCATCTCCGGCCAAACATCCGGATGTGCTTTTGGCCCATTTACTCAAGATGACTTCGGTGTTGCAGAATAACTTTGCCGGGGCCATCGGTTGGGATGCCATTAACATGTTTTTCGCTCCCTATCTTGAGGGTTGCAGCGATCGCGATCTACGTCAATTGGCCCAGATGTTGATATTTGAATTTAATCAATTAGCTGGTGGCAGGGGAGGGCAAGTAGCCTTCACGGACATAAACTTGTACTATGAAATTCCAAAGCACTTCCGCCATGTGCCAGCCATTGGCCCTGGTGGTAAGTTAAGTGGCAAGACTTATGGAGATTACAGTTTAACCTCAAAACGTTTTTTGCGAGCCTTGTTTGAAGTTTACTTGGAGGGAGATAGCAGATCTCAACCCTTCTTTTTCCCAAAACCGCTTCTTCACATAACTGATGCCTTCTTTAAGGAAGATGGATGGCAAGAGATGCTTGAGTTGGCTTGTATGGTAGCTTCGGAAAAGGGCAACACCTATTTTGTTTTTGACAGAGGAGGCGTGACTAAGCTCAGTGAATGCTGTCGCCTCTCCTTCGAGCTAACTGAGGAAGACTTGCTAGAAGCCAAAACTCCCTGGAAAATGAGATATTCAGCCTTGCAGAACGTAACTATAAATTTGCCCCGAGTTGCTTTCAGGTCTCAAGGTGATCTCGAGACCTTTTTCGGAATACTGGAAAATTTGATGGAAATTGCGCTCAAGGCGCATGTTCAAAAGAGGAGCTTCATTAAAAATCTTCTGGATTTAAAGGACAAAGGGCCGTTGTCGCTTTTGACAGTAGAGCATGATGGCGAGAGTTACATAAGGCTGGAAAAGGCAAGCCACTTAATAGGATTGCTTGGCCTTAATGAAGCGGTACAAGTTTTATGTGGCAAGCAGCTTTACGAAGGAAAGGAAGCAGAAGAGCTAGGGTTGGCCATAGTAAAGTTCATGGAACTCAAATGTCAAGAAATGACCGAACGAGTTGGATTTAAAGTTGTGTTAGAACAAACTCCAGCCGAGAGCGCTGCTCATAGGCTTGCCAGATTGGACTTGAAAAAGTTTCCCGAGGCAAAGCACGTAGTTAAGGGCAATGTTGAGGCAGATGAGGTATTTTATACGAACAGTACCCATATACCCTACGAAGCGGATGTTGACCCAATTGAAAGGGTAGTCAGAGAAGGACGATTCCATCCCTTCATTAAAGCTGGTGCTATAACTCACGTATGGATGGGAGAACATAAACCTGATGCCAAAGCTTTGGCCTCTTTTGTTCGCAAAATTTTCTTGCATTCTCAGAACGCACAGGTGGCCTTTAGCCCAGAGTTCACCATATGCAACGACTGTGGCATAGTTGAGAGGGGCCTGCTGTCTTCTTGCAATAGATGCCGTTCGACGAACGTTGATGGAGTGACGCGAATAACGGGGTATTTTACCAAAATCTCCTCTTGGAATGCTGGAAAAAGGGCAGAGCTTGAAGGCAGAAAGAGATGGAGTTTATGAGGCCTGATATTAAAGGCATAGGAGGCTATATTCCTTCGTCATTCATAGACTGGGAGGGACATGTGTCGGCTGTTTTGTTTTTAAGGGGGTGTAATTTTAGATGCCCCTTTTGTCATAATGGTTCAATGGTAATGGGGCAGTTGCCTGTTTTAAACGAGGAGCTCATCGTGGAGCACATTAGATCGAGGAAAGATTTCTTGGACGGGGTTGTCATAAGTGGCGGTGAACCTACGCTGGATCCCAATCGTTTGAAGGTGTTATTGCCGCGCTTTAAGGATATTGGCTTGCCCATAAAGCTGGATACGAATGGCAGCAACCCAATGGTCATTGAAGGGTTGTTGTCAGGGGGATTTGTCGATGCTATCGCCATGGACGTAAAGGCGCCTTGGGAAAAATATGAACTTTTGTGTGGTTGTATCGTCGATACAAATTTGGTGCAAGAGTCCCTGTCCTTATTATTGCATCTTGACCTCGAAGTCGAAATTCGAACAACCTTCGTACCAGCTTTAATGAATTATGATGACCTTTCTATAATTCAAAGCTATTTAGTCGAAAACGTCCGTTGGGTGATACAGTGTTTCAGACCTGAAAATGCCATGGATGAAGCTTTGAGGAGAACAAAGGAGCCGGAACGTGAGATTTTGCGCGAGAAGTTTCCTAGTGCTATCATTAGATAGAATATGACAATCTCAAGGAGGGACTGCGGGCATGTCATCTAAAATGAAGTTCGTGGAGGAGGAGCTTAAGCGCCTTAGGGACGAGGGATTGTACGTCCATATTAGGGTCCTTGAAAGCCCTCAAGGTCCGTGGGTACAAATAGAGGGAAGGCAAGTTTTAAACTTGTGTTCAAATAATTACCTAGGGCTTTGCAATGATCCCAGGTTATGTGAAAAGGCCCAGGAATACATCGATAAATTCGGTGTTGGGCCTGGCGCCGTTCGCACTATCGCTGGTACGATGTCAATACACGTTGAGTTAGAGGAAAAATTGGCGACCTTCAAGGGCGCCGAAGCTGCCCTCGTCGTACAATCCGGCTTTTGCGCTAACTTGTCGGCGATTCCACCGCTAGTTGAAAGAGGCGATCTCATATTTAGCGATGAGTTGAATCACGCCTCGATAATTGATGGTTGTAGGTTGAGCAGGGCTGAGATAGTAAGATATGCCCACTGTGACGTGGTTGACCTTGAGGCTAAGCTGAAAGAATATGTAGATAAAGATTGCAGGAAGTTCATAGTCACCGATGGGGTCTTTTCTATGGATGGGGACATAGCTCCTTTGCCTGATATAGTGGAATTGGCGGATCGGTATGGCGCCATGGTCATGGTCGATGATGCCCACGGCGAAGGTGTTTTAGGTCGTGGAGGAAGGGGAATTGTTGATCATTTTGGTTTGGGCGAAAAAGTTGACATTGAAGTTGGCACTTTATCCAAGGCTTTTGGTGTTGTCGGAGGATTTATTGCAGGAAGCAAGGAGTTGATCGAGTTTTTGCGTCAAAAAGCTCGCCCTAACTTGTTTAGCAGCGCTCTAACTGTTCCTGACGTTGCCGCCAATATCGCGGCTGTGGATATCTTGGAAGAAAGTGACGATTTAGTGAAAAAGCTTTGGGAAAATGGCAACTACCTCAAGAAGTCCTTAAAGGAGAAAGGGTTTAACATCGGTAGGTCTCAAACGCCCATCACTCCGATAATGGTTGGTGATGCGAATAAAGCAAAGGAGTTTAGTTTGAAATTGTTTGAGGAGGGAATATTTATACAATCCATCGCCTATCCGACCGTTCCCTTAGGCAGCGCCAGGTTGAGGGCCATGGTTTCAGCGGCACATTCTAAGGAGGATCTGGACTTTGCTGTCGACAAATTTTCTAAAGTAGGGAGGTCCTTGGGCATTATCTGAAATATCTTACGAGGTAATTAAAACCATACGAAAGTCCTAAAAGTCCATTAGTTTGGGCATTGCTGCAAAAAAATAACGATTTGTTTAATCCACCGGGCCGTAGCAAATATTTTTCAGCTCAAAATAGTTAACATAGCTTCCATTCTCAGCAGGCTTTTTATATAATAACAAAGGGCATTCTAATATCAATACTAGAGGAGGGGTGTAAATGAAAAGATTTATGCGGTTTCTTTTTTTTGCTGGGTTAATTTTGGCGGTTTGTGGGATATCGGCTTATGCTGCCGAAGAGGTGATCAAGATCGGTGTCTATGAGCCACTCACAGGCCAAAACGCCTTTGGTGGCCAGCTAACCGTTGAAGGAATACAGCTTGCCCACGAGCAGGTTCCCGAGGTGCTGGGCAAAAAGGTTGAATTAGTGATTGTGGATAACAAATCCGATAAAGTTGAAGCAGCGAACGCCGTTAAACGCTTAATTGAAAGGGATAAAGTTGTTGCAATCATCGGAAGCTATGGATCCTCGCTGTGCATGGCTGGAGGTGAGGTAGCTGAGCAATACGGCATACCTTGTATTACTGACTCGGCAACTAATCCCTTGGTTACGCAGGGCAAAAAATATTATTTCCGCATGTGTTTCATCGATCCCTTTCAGGGTGCAGCCGCTGCCAGATATGTCTACGAACAACTAGGTGTTAGAAAGGCTGCAATATTAAAGGACGTAGCGCAGGACTACTGCGTTGGGTTGGCGGCTTTCTTTAAGAAGGCTTTCTTGGACCTTGGAGGCGATGTGGTAGCTGACCTTAACTATCAATCCGGCGATCAAGACTTTACTGCGCAATTGACCGAGATTATAAGCAAAGATGCTGAACTCCTTTATATCCCTTCCTACTTCGCCGAGGGAGCAATAATCATGAAGCAAGCCCGTGAATTGGGTGGCAAGTTTCATATCATGGGCGGAGATGCAATGGATAATCCTGACATGATCAAAATAGGCGGGGAGGCAGTAGAGGGCTTCATCTACACTACATTCCCCTATGCGCCGGAGATGCCCGATATGAATCCCATTGCACAGGAATTTACCAAAGCCTTCAGAGAGAAGTTCAAGAAAGAACCTAATGCCAATGCTGCCCTTGGATATGACTGCTACATGTTGCTCATTGATTGTATAAAAAGAGCCGGAAAGGCAGATCCTGAAGCCATTACGGAGCAACTTGCCGCGACCAAGGATTGGGTTGGAGTAACTGGTCCCACGACCATCGATGAAAACCACAACGCTATCAAATCTGTGGGGATCAAGATGGTTAAAGAGGGAAAACAAATCTACGTTGCTACCGTTCCTCCTGAAAGCGGGAAGTAAGGCTAGGCAGCTTTTGGCAAGTGACAAAGATACTGCGGGGGAGGCATGCCTCCCCCTATTTTTAGGATGTTGCCTAAAGGAGGAAAATTATGTCGTATCAGATGTTTATACAACATTTTCTGAACGCGATTACCCTGGGAAGTTTGTATGCCTTGATCGCCATAGGCTATTCGATGGTATATGGAATATTGAGGTTGATAAATTTCGCCCATGGCGAAATTTTCATGTTGGGAGCCTATTTCGTCTTCTGGGGGACAACTCTTTTCCATCTGCCGTGGGTAGCAGCTGTTCCGGTTGCTATAATTGCCACGGCCTTTTGTGGGGTTTTGGTAGACAGGTGTGCTTATAGGCCCTTGAGAGATGCTCCGAGGATTTCGGCCCTGATCAGCGCTATAGGTGTTTCCTTTTTCTTGCAAAACTTTGCCATCGTAGTGTTCTCTGCCATACCTCGTCCAGTTTATCGCCCCGATTGGTTAGTAATGCCTTTATTGGTGCATGGAGTTCATTTTTTGCCCCTAACTCTTGTGGTGCCATTAATTTCCTTTGTTTTGATGTTAGTGGTTCTTTACGTGGTTTATAAGACTAAACCAGGACTTGCCATGCGAGCGATTTCCAAGGATATCGAGACGAGTCGTTTAATGGGTGTCTCGGTGGACCAAATTGTAGCCATAACCTTCATGATTGGTTCGGCCTTGGCCGCGGCTTCGGGCATCATGTGGTCACTAAGATATCCCCAGGTTCATCCCATGATGGGAATGATTCCCGGATTTAAGGCCTTCATTGCCGCGGTTGTGGGGGGCATAGGTTCCATTCAGGGAGCTGTGATTGGAGGCATGTTCCTTGGCTTCATTGAAATAATGATAGTAGCCTTTTTCCCTAATTTATCAGGATTTAAAGATGCTTTTGCCTTTATCCTTCTCATTTTCTTACTACTTTTAAGACCAACTGGCATTATGGGAGAACGATTGGAGGAGAAGGTATGATGTCATTATCGCGTAACCATATATTAAATCTTTTAGCCGTTGCCGTGTTTGGTCTATTTTTGTGGTGGGCCGAAGGACATCTTTCCGGATATCAGGTTCAAATTATAAACTTAATAGCTATAAATACAATATTAGCTTTAGGCCTTAATTTGATCTATGGATTCGGAGGCATGTTTTCTTTAGGGCATGCGGGCTTTATGGCCATAGGAGCCTATACATGCGCACTTTTAATATTACCGCCACTGCAGAAGAAGATGATTTTCATATTACAACCCCTAAGGTGGCCCTTTTCGGTCTTGCAGGCGCCTTTTTTAGCCGCTGTTCTTTTGGGAGGTGCTATAGCTGCGATCTTTGCAGTATTGATTGGGATTCCCATTCTTAGGCTTGGTGGTGATTATCTTGGAATAGCTACCATGGGTTTCGCTGAGATAGTTAGAGTAGTGGCTAATAACATTCCAAGCATAACAAATGGAGCCTTGGGTTTGAAGGGAATTCCGTCTTACGCAAATCTATGGTGGAATTACGGTTTCCTCTTCGTCGGGCTCTATGCCATGATTAGATTAGTTAACAGTAATTATGGTAATGCGCTGAAGGCAATAAGGGATGACGAAATGGCTGCGAAAGCCATGGGAATCGACGTTTTTAGATATAAGATCGAAGCTTTTGCCATGGGCTCCTTCCTTGCGGGTGTCGGCGGAGCATTACAGGCAAGCTTTATAACCACCATAGATCCCAAAATGTACATGTTTACCTTAACCTTTAATGTCCTCATGATGGTGGTAGCTGGAGGGCTTGGATCCATAACAGGCACATGCATAGCAAGTGCTGTAATTACTATATTGTTGGAGTGGCTTAGGATAGTTGAAAGTCCTATGAATCTGGGGCCCATCCATATCCCTGGGATACCCGGCATGAGGATGGTCATCTTCTCGCTAGCCTTGATATTCATAATACTTTTCAGGCGCGAAGGCATAATGGGCATGAGGGAGCTGACGTGGGATGACATTTTTGGCTACCTGGGGAGGTTTAAAGGACATGAATGATTCCATTGGTTCTACCTTGAAGTTGGAAGGTCTAACTATGAAATTCGGTGGGTTGACGGCCGTCAATGATCTTTCCCTCGAGGTCCCTAAAGGCAGCATAGTAGGTCTCATAGGGCCAAATGGTGCTGGAAAGACTACGGTTTTCAATGTGATAACCGGGTTTTATCAACCCACTGCTGGCAAGATCCTATTTAGGGGAATGGATATATCTGGCAAACAACCCCATGAGGTGTGTTCCTTAGGAATCGCACGTACTTTTCAAAACATCAGGTTGTTTGTCAACGAGACGGTGCTTCAAAACGTGATGGTAGCTTGCAACGTAAGGATGCCCGTAAAGTGGTGGGAGCCGCCGTTATTGCTGCCCTCCACCCTTAAAAAAGAGCGCATGATTAAAGACAAAGCCATGGATTTATTGCGTAAGGTTGGGCTAGAGCACCTGGCCGACGAAGTGGCAACCTCCCTTCCTTACGGTCAACAAAGGCGTTTGGAAATAGCACGTGCCATGGCAACTGACCCGGAAATACTCTTGCTGGATGAGCCGGCTGCGGGGATGAACCCAAAAGAAACCCATGAACTTATGGAGTTTATCAAAGAGATTAGGGATCTTTTTGGTTTAACTATCATGCTCATAGAGCATGATATGCGTGTGGTGATGGGGATATGCGAGCATATATGGGTCTTAGATTATGGCATTTTAATTGCGGAAGGTCCTCCTTCCTTTATTCAATCCAACGAAAGGGTTATTGAAGCTTATTTGGGAGAGGAGTACGCTCGTTATGTTAATAGTTAAAGACCTTCACGTTTATTACGGAGGCATTCACGCCATAAAGGGCATTTCCATTGAAGTGGCAGATGGAGCCATCGTCACATTGATTGGAGCGAACGGAGCTGGCAAAAGTAGTACTTTAAGATCCATAGCCGGTTTGATTAAACAGAAAAGCGGGAGCATAACTTTCAATGACGTGGATATTTCGAAACTGTCTCCCGAAAAAATCGTAGAAAGCGGAATTGTATTGGTCCCTGAGGGTAGAAAGATTTTCCCAAACCTCACTGTCATGGAGAACTTGATGCTCGGTGCATATCTAAGAAAAGATAACGAGGGAATAAAAAGGGATTTGGAGCAAGTTTTTGAGCTTTTTCCGCGGTTGAAGGAAAGGTCGTGGCAGAAAGGGGGAACTTTATCTGGAGGCGAGCAGCAGATGCTCGCTCTTGGCAGGGCACTTATGAGTGATCCGAAACTTATAATGATGGATGAACCATCTTTGGGACTTGCGCCAATCTTGGTAAAAGAAGTATTTGATATAATAAAGAAGATAAACGCACAAGGAAAGACCATACTTCTCGTCGAGCAGAACGCTTTTGCTGCCCTTAACCTTACTCATTATGCTTACGTCTTAGAAGTGGGCGAGATCGTCCTTGAAGGTTCGGGAGAAGAGTTGATAAGAAATCCGCAGGTGAGGGAGGCTTATCTCGGTGTGTAATGAACCTATTTGCGACGAGAAGTCATCAAAGGAGGGCGCAACTAAGATGGGTAGCATGAATCTTCCTAATGCATTGAGCCTCTCGAGAGTCTTTTTGGTTCCACTGATGCTGGTGTTTTTAAGCATAGGGATAAAGCATGGCGACGTACTGGCGGGAATTGTGTTTATCATAGCTGCATTTACCGACATGGCCGATGGATATATCGCAAGAAAGCACGGCATGGTCACCAATTTAGGCAAATTCATAGATCCTTTGGCGGACAAGATTCTGGTTACGGCTGCTTTGGTTGCCCTGGTGGAGCTTCAAAGGTTGCCAGCCTGGATAGTGGTCGTCATCGTTTCAAGGGAGTTCATCGTAACGGGATTGCGAATGTTAGCGGCTGCTGAAGGCGAGGTAATCGCAGCATCCAAGGGCGGTAAAGCCAAAACAGTTAGCCAAATCATTGCCATCTTTATGATGATGTTCGAGATTTCCGGGGGCATGGTCATGATGTGGATCGCCATGATTTTAACGATTTGGTCTGGGATGGACTACTTGATAAAGGGCAAAGAGTTTCTTGTAAAGTGATGGAGGCAAAGGGGGACGCATTTGTTGGCGGAAAATATAACAGATCTTTTGGATTCCCTGAGAGGGGATATGGTTCAGCTGCTTTGTGATTTGGTGTCGGTGTCTGCAATTTCCCCCGAAAGCGGCGGCAGGGGGGAGGCAGAGAAAGCGGCCTTCTTAAGCCAATATATCAGGAAATTAGGGCTCGGACACCCGGAGCGTTTTGATGCAAGTGATCCCAGGGCGGAAGGAGGTTTGAGGCCAAACATTGTGGTTCGGATACCGGGCAGCTCAACTCAACGCCTTTGGATAGTCACACACATGGACGTGGTGCCAGAAGGGGATAGGTCCTTATGGGAAACGGATCCCTTTTCCCCAGTGGTTAAAGAAGGCAAGGTATATGGCCGCGGGGCCAATGACAACGGGCAGGAAATCGTCGCCTCTATTTTTGCCGCCTATGCCCTTAAAAAGCTAGATTTAACGCCCGCTAGGGAGATATGTCTTTGTTTTGTAGCTGACGAAGAAACGGGAAGCTTTTACGGCATTCAATATCTTTTAAGAAACGGTCTGTTTTCAACGCAAGATTTGGTAGTAGTGCCTGATGGTGGAACTGAAAGAGGAGACTTTATTGAAATTGCCGAGAAGTCGATCTTGTGGTTTAATGTTCAGGTCTTCGGCAAACAGGTTCATGCAAGCAAGCCCAATGAGGGATTAAATGCCTGCAGGATAGCAAATGAGCTTTCGGTAGATTTAGACCGGGCGTTACATTCTGCCTTTCCCGATAAAGATGACATTTTTATACCTCCCCTTTCAACCTTTGAGCCCACAAAAAGGGAGCCCAACGTCGCCAATATCAACACAGTTCCTGGAAAAGAAGTTTTTGCCTTTGATTGTCGCATTCTCCCAGGTGTGGCTTTAGATGATGTGCTAGAAGTTATCGATGAAATATGCAGACGCAAAGCAAATGAAAGCGGAGCGCTTATAGAATACGAAATTTTACAAAGAAATGACGCTGCGCCTCCTACAAATGCCGATGCACCAGTCGTACGTTTGTTGAAAAAAACTATCAAAGAAGTTTTAGGAGTGGACCCCGTCATTGGTGGTATTGGCGGAGGCACTTGTGCGGCATTTTTTAGAGCTCGAGAAATTCCAGCAGCTGTATGGGCTCAGGAAGCCGATACAGCTCATATGCCAAACGAGTACGCAGTAATAGAACATATGGTAAATGAGGCAAAAGTCTTTGCTCATCTTATGCTCAAAAGCCTATAATCTTGTATATGAAAAAATAAAGACAACTGATTGATTTGTTCGGGGAACATCAAGATGAGGGTGCCTTATGCGATAAATAAAAAAGGGGGTTTGTTCCTTAAGTCAAAAGGCGGATCCCCTTCTTTGCGTTTTTGGATATCCTGTGTTTTATGGGGTGAAAGGTATGTTTGATGGGTTAAAAAAGATTTTGGGATTAGATGCAAATGAAAGAACGTTAAAAAGATATACCGAGATTGTAAATGAAGTTAATGCCTTGGAAGATGGCATTGCTGTTTTAAGTGACGAGGACTTGGCAAGAGAAATCCAGAGAATACGCCATGAAGTCATCGAAAACGGACAGTCCTTGGATGAAGTTATGTGCGAAGTATTTGCCATAGTGAGAGAAGCCGCGAAGCGGAGCTTGGGCATGCGCCATTTTGACGTGCAAGTCATGGGTGCCATAGCTTTACACGAGGGGAAAATTGCAGAAATGAAGACAGGGGAGGGGAAAACCCTAGTTGCTACGATGCCTGTCGTCCTGAATGCTTTGACTGGAAAGGGCGTACACGTAGTAACGGTGAATGATTATTTGGCTAAACGTGATGCCGAGTGGATGGGAAAGGTTTACCGCTTTTTAGGTTTATCTGTAGGCGTGATCTATCCCTTCATGAGCATCGATGAAAGAAAAAAGGCCTATGAGGCCGACGTCACTTATGGCACTAATAGCGAATTTGGTTTTGACTATTTAAGGGACAACATGATTATTTCACCCACGCAGTTGGTGCAAAGGGGCCATCATTACGCAATAGTTGACGAAGTTGATTCCATTTTGATCGATGAAGCTCGAACTCCACTTATAATATCTGGTCCATCTGAGGAATCGGTTGAACCTTATAAGCTTGCTGATAAAATTGCGAGATCTCTGATTTTAAATGAGGACTTTGAGATAGAGGAAAAGGAAAAAAATGTTGCTTTGACCGAGGCTGGAATAAGGCATTGTGAAAAGATACTAGGGATCGATGATATCTATGCAGAGGTTGAAACCTCTGAATTGCTTCATAAAATAGTGCAAGCACTTAAGGCAAGACATCTATTTAAACGAGATGTGGATTATGTTGTAAAAGATGGAGAGGTAATAATAGTAGACGAATTTACGGGTAGATTAATGTACGGACGCCGATATTCCGATGGATTGCATCAAGCAATCGAGGCTAAAGAAGGTGTTACCATTGGCAAGGAAAATCAAACCCTTGCCACCATCACTTTGCAAAATTACTTTAGGATGTACGATAAGTTGGCGGGCATGACTGGTACTGCCGCTACCGAGGCAGAGGAGTTTAAGGAGATATATGGATTGGAAGTGGTGGTTATCCCAACCCATAAGCCGATGATCCATTGTGATTACCCTGACGTAATTTATAGGACAAAACGGGAAAAGTTTGCGTCTGTGGCGGATGAAATAAGGAAATGCCATGAAAGTCAACAACCGGTATTGGTGGGGACCACTTCAATAGAAGATTCCGAAAAGTTAAGCAGGCTTCTCTCTGCACGCCATATACCACATCAAGTCTTAAATGCAAAATATCATGAAAAGGAAGCGAAGATAATTGCCCAAGCAGGACGCGTAGGTGCTGTGACGGTGGCCACCAACATGGCAGGAAGGGGTACCGATATATTGCTTGGTGGCAACCCGGAATTTCTTGCACTGGAGGAAGCACAAAAAAAAGGCATTGACATAGAGAAAGACAAAGAGGCCTACGAAGCTATCTTAAAAGAATTTAAGAGATTATGCGACAAGGAACACGAAAAAGTAGTCTCTTTGGGCGGTCTTCACGTTGTAGGCACTGAAAGGCACGAGTCCCGAAGGATCGATAATCAGCTAAGAGGACGTAGCGGTCGTCAGGGGGATCCGGGCTCATCCAAGTTTTATCTTTCCTTGGAAGATGATTTGCTTCGCCTATTTGGGTCAGATAAGATACAAGGCATTATGGAAAAGCTGGGAATGAAGGAAGGGGAGTCCATAGATCATCCCCTTTTAAGCAAAGCCATAGAATCAGCTCAGAAAAAGGTTGAGCAATATCATTTCGACATAAGGAAGCAATTACTGCAATACGATAGCGTGATGAATCAACAGAGAACAGCTATTTATGAGGAAAGAAAGAACATCCTTTTAGCCGAGGATTTGATCGAACACACTTGGCAGATTATAACGGACGCTTTGAACGGGATACTAGAGGCGTATTTCCCTGACGATAAAGAAGCGGATCCCAGGGGTGCATTTTTAAAGGTCAAGACCATATTCGGCGCTAAAATTGCTGAATGCTTGTCCAAGGCGGACGATCGCTCACTTTTACCCGATGCACGAGAAAAGATGATAGCGCTTTTGAGAGAAGGATTTGACGCAAAGCTCAAGGAATTGGGACCGGAAGCGGCGAACGGGATATTCAAAATGATTTTGTTGCGCGTTATTGACGTCCATTGGAAAGAACACTTGCTCGCTATGGATGAGCTGCGCAGGGGTATCGGACTGAGGGCGTTAGGACAGAAGGACCCCTTGTTAGAGTATCAATTTGAATCCTACAATCTATTTCAGCAGATGTTGGGAAGCATTCGCGAAGGCGTAGCGAGGTTAGCTTTAAGGGTCTCTGTTGTGCCCGAGGAGAGCAGGCCTCTTGCTTCCTTGCGAGAAGGTAGGGACATTGCCTTAGTCGCTTCTGCCCGCGAGCACGGCTCTGACAAAAAGGCGGAACCCAGCCATACCCCGAGACGAGTTCATAAAGTTGGGCGTAATGCGCCTTGCCCCTGCGGAAGCGGAAAAAAGTACAAATACTGCTGCGGAGGGGATGCGTAAACCATGCAAAGGGTGGGAAACTTCAACAAGGGGATGTTTCTTAAGTCGGCTATTTTACTTCTTGTTGCCACTTCTTTGTTGCTTTTGGGAATGTTTTCTGCTTTTGCCGAGGAAGAAGATACTTTGGCGCTGATACGAAAGTACGTTCAGCAATCGCCTCCCTTGACCGCATATGGGAAAAATGTTAAGGCAATGGTATGGCATAGAAGTCATACATATAAAATGCTTGCCGATGGCACTTTGGTTAAAACTTCAAGGTGGCTTATATACTCGGAATCGCCTTTGCCAGAAAGTTGGGGCAAGTGGATAATTCCCTTTGTCGGCGACGAAGGGGTAGAGCTTAAAGAAGCCGCGATTTATGATCCAATAGACTTTAAACTGATCAAGACTCTTTCTCCTATTACGGTTGATCATCGAGGCTTATCGTGGCTTGAAATCGATGTTCCTCCTATGAATATTCCTCACGTTTTTTCGCTTTGCTACCTGAAAGAATTTCCCGGCAGATGGAATGTAGATGACGTGGTCCCCATAGATCTTGACCTTCCTCAATGGAGAACTATTGTAAGCGTGAGCGTGCCACATGATTCTTCGCTTGTTTGGGCTACTACCAAGAACAACCATATGGCTCCCGGCCTCGTGCAAGGTGTAGAGGATACCTATCTATGGGAATTTGTAAACCGATTCCCCGCAAGCGAATTTGCCTTGGAAGTAGAAAATAGCAATTTGCTGTCATTTAGCATGCGAAACGGTTGGCTCAATGCGATAAAGCCGTTAGAAGACTGGGCAAATAGCCTTAAAACTGTAATGCACGAGGACGTAAAGAAAATTCTGGAGAAGAAAGACAAATCGAAAAGTGGCCTAGAAATTTTGCAGTGGGCTAAAAATAAGCAGCTACTCCTGGGCAGCTCTAGTATTTGGAAGATAAGAAGAAGCGCTGAAGAGATACCTAAGGAGGGGCCATGGACTTTGTGGGAAAGAAATGTCTTGCTGGCTCATTGGCTTTCTTTGGCGGGATGGGATGTGCGGATCAACTGGTTGCCCCTCTTTGTACCGAACAAAAACGAGAATGTCCCCGGCACCCCGCATATGATTTCACGACCAATATTTGAGGCAAGATCACCTGGTAGCGGTTCTTACAAGTTCTATGATTTTGGTGGATCTTTGAGGGAAGAAACAGGCCTTATGCCCGATGCTTTATGGGGAAAAACAGTCTGCTTATACGATGGAATGGATGTAAAGCTCAAGCAGTTGGATCGTGGGAACATCGCCGATCATCGATTAAGGGCGAGATGGAATTTAGAACTAGCCGATACTGGAGAAGTACAAGGAACCCTTGAATTAATGTTAAGCGGAGGATGGCCTTACGTTATATTTGGTTGCCAAGGTTATTCTTTGGACATGTCGTCTATTACCCATCTTTATCCCCCCCAAGTGGATGTAAAGTGGAAAGAAGGGGAAGTCTTAGAAAAACCAAACGGGTTAACCATCATATATCCTGTTGCAGGGATGTTGGGAATCACAAGCGGTAACCAAATGCTTTTGATGTTGCCATCGATTTCGTTTGATAGTTTAAGGGCTTTAAGAGGGCTCGATGTTGGAGCAAAATTACGCTTCCCCTTTTTATTAGAAGGGTTCGTGACAATCAAATTGCCTTTAGGATATGAAGCCTTTTCGCTGCCTTACCTGTCATCTAAATCGGATGGAAAAATACGGTGGGAACAATCTATTGACGAGAAAAGTCGTGGTAGAATTGTTGATGCAAGGTGGCGCTTCTTGGTGGAGGAATTCTCTTTGGAAGAAGAGGCACTCTCTACTTTGCACGCAGGCCTTAAAGTGTTGCAGCAATGGAGCAATAGAACTGTTCCCATTCGCAGAAGATGACGGAGGGTTGATTGATGTGATGATTGACATGGAATCTCATATAAAAGATCTTTTATCGGATGCCATAAATTCGGCTGTAAGGAACAAAGACTTGGTTTTTCCGGAAGGACTTGAGATAATTCTCGAAAGACCTCGTCGAGAAGGTCAAGGCGATTATGCTACTAACGTGGCAATGTTGATAGCTCGTCACTGGGGTATGAAGCCAAGGGATGCAGCTGAGATCATAAAGGCGCATTTAGGGCAAAGCGAGTATGTAGAAAAGGTAGAGGTAGCAGGACCGGGCTTTATAAATTTTTTCCTATCCGATGAATGGCTAACGGGTGTCATCAAAGATATCCTTGCTAAAGGTCCTGATTATGGAAAGTCCGACATTGGCAGGGGTAAAAAAGCCCAAGTAGAGTTTGTGAGCGCTAACCCCACGGGACCTTTACACATAGGTCACGGTAGGGGTGCTGCGGTTGGTGATGCAACGGCGAGCATATTGTCCTTTGCCGGGTGGTACGTGGAAAGGGAATATTACATTAATGACGTAGGACTTCAAACCAAGATCTTGGGCAGATCCGTTCAATCGCGATATTTTGAGTTGCTAGGAAAGCCAGAGCATGCGCCTTTTCCCGAGGATGGCTATAAAGGTGACTATATCTACAAAATTGCTGAAGAGATCATTGCAGAAGAAGGAGATAAATTTTTTAGCCTTCCTACTGAAGAGACCCTTGATTACTTTAGAGATTACGCCCTAGAGGTTATATTAAATGAAATTAAAAAGGATTTGGAAGATTTTCGCGTTAACTTTGACGTATGGTTTTCCGAAAAATCCCTACATGAGCGGGGTCTCATCGATGAAATGGTGGATTTTTTAACAAGAAGAGGGCTTGCTTACGAAAAGGACGGAGCTCTATGGTATAAATCGACGTTGTTTGGTGACGAAAAAGATAGGGTATTGATTAAATCTAACGGGGAACCTACCTACTTTGCATCCGATGTGGCATATCATAAGGATAAATTTGATAGGGGTTTTGATCTCGTCATAGATGTATGGGGCGCGGATCATCATGGATACGTGCCTCGCATGAAGGCGGCCGTTCAGGCGCTTGGTAAGTCTCCCGATGCCTTGCAAATCCTTCTTATACAATTTGTTAGTTTGATCAAGGGCGGGAAGTTGGTGCCCATGTCAACGAGAGCAGGGCAGTTTGTTACCTTGAGAGAAATGATGGACGAAGTAGGCGTAGACGCGATGCGGTATTTCTTCTTAATGAGGAAGTGCGATTCTCACCTGGATTTCGATATAGATCTTGCTAAGAGCGCGTCAACCGATAACCCTGTATATTATGTACAATATGCTAGTGCAAGGATACACAGCATATTTAAGGAAGCAGCTTCCAGGGGTGTTGCTGTAGTTGATCCTGAAAAGGTTGAACTTTCCATGCTTAGTACTGAAGAAGAGAAGGCACTTATAAAGTGTCTAGCCAGATTTCCTGAAGAGATAAAAAAGGCGGCAAACGATCTCGCTCCTCACATACTCATATACTACGTGTACGATTTGGCCAAGGCCTTTCATTCTTTCTACAACGCTCACAGGGTTTTGGGGGAGGAAAACTCTTTGACTAACGCAAGGTTGACTTTAGTCCGTGCTGTTAAGGTGGTTTTGCTTAACATATTGCATTTACTGAAAATAAACGCCCCGGAAGTGATGTAAATGCCGAGGCTAAGGTGGATAGTCATATCGCTTTTTTCAATAATAGTGTTTTTAATGTTATTCAATGGCTACATCCGAGAGGTGAAAAAGCTAAACGAACTCTCGAATTGTATCGATGAACGGGTTCGGATTTTGGTCCAATTAAGATTAGACATCGAGGATAAAAGCGAAAAGATAGCTTACTATAATACGGCTGAGGGAATAGCCAGGATGGCGCGCCAGGAATTTAACCTTGTCCTACCGGGCGAGAAGATCTATATTTTGGAGTACTATACGCCTGAGGAAAACAAAGAATGATCCCTATCAATCAAAATTGACACATACTTGATGCATATAAGATAAAAAACCTGAAGGATGGATCTTGTTAAATATGGCGTTTCTGTTTATAATGCTCTTTCGTTGGTGTCCCTATCCCCTTCATAGCGAGGGGATCTTAAAGGCCAAAGGGAGGAGGTGTTGATGATATGCGACCCTATGAGTTGATGGTGCTTATTCATCCCGATACTGAGGAAGTAAAAGTTCAGGTCGATGAAATTTCTGAGATTATTAAAGGCTTAGGAGGAGAATTTCTCAAGGCTGATATCTGGGGAAAAAGGAGACTGGCATACCCTATTAAGAAGCAAACAGAAGGGTATTACGCCTTGCTCGATTTCAACTTGGAGCCTTCCCATATAGGCGAGGTGGAGCGGTTATTGAAGTTGCGCGATTCTGTTTTGAGGCATTTGATAGTACGTCTTGACGAGAAGTAGGAGAAGATAAAAATGGCGCGAGGATACAATAGAATAATACTGATGGGGAACCTTGCTCGAGATCCCGAGATAAGGTATACTGCCTCCAAACAGGCAGTGGCAAGGCTCACTGTAGCTGTGGGACGCAGTTGGAGAGATCACGATGGCAATCAGCAGGAGCGTACCGACTTCATCCCCGTAGTCGTGTGGGGCAATCAAGCTGAAAATTGCGAGAAGTATTTGCATAAAGGGCGTCCTGTATTAGTTGAGGGAAGGTTACAGGTTAGAAGCTATGAAACTAAAGTCGGCGAGAGGCGATGGGTCACGGAGGTTGTGGCGCAAAACGTCATCTTTTTAAGCGGTGGATCTCGCGAATCGCAAGATTATAGGGCATTTCCGGAGCCTGCATCGACCATTGGAAGCTTAAGGGATGAATTCCCCGATGAATTTCCCACGGATATATCTGAGATGGAAGATGAAGGGGAAGAGGCTGATATCCCATTTTAGTTTTTGAAAAGGGAGGTTATTGTGCATGGCGGAGTTTAGACGTCGAAGACGTCGTCCTAAGGTGTGCAGTTTTTGTGCGAATAAGATAGAATACGTGGATTACAAAAATGTTGAACAGCTTAAGAAATTTTTGACCGAGAGGGGAAAGATTTTGCCCCATAGGGTGACGGGAAATTGTGCCAAACACCAGAGACAACTTGCTAGGGCCATTAAAAGGGCCAGGTTCATGGCGCTTTTGCCGTTCACGGTAGAGTAGTTTATAAACTATCAAACTGGCAACGATTTGGGGAGAGGATGTTCTCTCCCCTTTTTTTACCGGGAGGTATTTAGATGAAAAGTACTCGAACCATGGTAGAAACATCGTTACTGGTCGCGCTTTCTGTCGTCCTGTTTCTGGCTAGTCATTTTTTGCCGGTCATCGGAATTATAATATCCTTTTTTTGTCCCGTGCCGCTGGTAATACTCGGGCTTAAAGTGCCCGTTCAAAATGCCTTTACAGGAGCCTTCGTAGCTTTTGTCCTTACGACATTCGTCCTGGGATTGCTAGGAGGGTTCTTTTTTCTTTTCGGGTTTGCCTTGATGGGCGTATCACTTGGCGTTTTGGGGAGGCGCTTTGAAAAGGTGTCCGATATTTTGTCCTATGGCTTTTTGATTTCTCTTTCTTGCAAACTTGTCCTCATGGCTTTAGTAAAATTGCTGACAGGTATGAACCCCTTCGCAATTGATCCCGACACCCTTATGGAATCTTTCAATAATGTCATGGGCGTGCTTTCTGGCAGTCATGGAGAAGCTTTTTTAGAGACAATGAGGATGCAGGTTGAGACCATGAGTAGAATAATGGTACATATCTTGCCAGCCATTTTAATGGCTGCCTCCTTTTTGGATTGCGTCATAAGTTATGTTATTAGCGAGAAAATTGCCCGAAGGTTCAGGATAGTTTTCTTGCCTGGGATGCCTCCTTTAGGCGAGTGGCGTTTTCCTAAGAGCACCTTGTTTGCTTTTTTCATTGCCCTTGTTCTTTCTTTTTTTGGCCGCAGCGGTAATAATATTGGTGTGCTATATGTAGTGGGCTTAAACTTAAAAGTTATTTCAATGATGATCTTTTTGATTCAAGGTTTGGCGACTGTTTGGTATTTATTATCGAAATTATCAAAACATAACATGAAAAGATGGGTCGGCATTTTAGTCGTGGTAATGATTATATTTGTTCCGATCCTCTCAATGGCTGTGATAATGTTAGGTTTTTTGGACATTTTAGTGGATCTTCGGTCAAAATTTTGGAGGTGATCTGATTTGCAGGTAATTTTGAAGCAGGATGTTGATAAATTGGGAAAGAGAGGAGATCTCGTAAAGGTTGCTGATGGTTACGCGAGAAACTATTTGATACCTCGTGGTCTAGCTGAGGAAGCAACGCCAGGTAAAATTAAAAAGCTAGAGGAAATTAAAAAAGTTGAGGAGAGACGAGCGCAAAAGATGGAAGAGGAGGCGCGCGAAAAATCAAAACTACTTCAAGGCAAGCAAGTAACTATACGCGTTAGCGCAGGGGAAAAGGGAAAGTTATTTGGAAGTGTTACCAATGCTCACATCAGCGAGGCTATTTTAGAGCAGTTGGGAGTTGAAGTGGATAAAAGGCTTATAAAAATGGAAGAACCCATTAAAGAGCTTGGTCTTTATCCCATAAAGATAAAACTTCACACAGATGTTGAAGTGGAAATGAAGCTAAAGGTGGAGGCGTGAAAAGCTTGAACCAAGAAATTGACAGGGTAATGCCACATAATCTCGATGCCGAAAGGGCAGTGCTGGGATCTTGCTTGCTCGATAAAGATGCAGCTTTATATGTGGTCGAGACGTTGCGAAAAGATGATTTCTACGATGCTATGCATCAACTGTCATATGAAATTATTTCAGAGATGCTTAAAAAAGACAAAGCGGTGGATCCACTAACCTTTATAGAGGAGGCAAAAAACCGAGGCTTCCTCGATAGATTGGGAGGGCAATCGTTCATCGCTTCTTTGATAGATACAGTTCCTACTACTGCAAACGTGGAATATCATGCTCGCATTGTAAGAGATAAATCTGTACATAGAAAGATGATTCAAGTTGGCACCTATATTACGAAATTGGGTTACTCAGAAGAGGTGGAGTTTGAAGAAATTTTGGATGAGGCCGAAAGGGCTGTTTTCGATGTTGCAACTCGCGGTAATTTAGTAGTATTTAAAAAGATAGGAGAGATATTAAAGGCATCCTTCAAAGATTTAGAAAAACAATTTAGTAAGGGCAAGGTTGTTACCGGAATTCCTTCAGGTTATATCGACTTTGATCGGATCACGGGAGGGTTTCATCCAGGATCTTTGGCCATTCTAGCCGCTCGCCCCTCCATGGGAAAGACCGCCTTGGCCTTGAACATAGCGCAGCATGTGGCTATAGCACAGAAAACTCCCGTATTGATATTTAGCTTGGAGATGGGGGCTGAACAGCTTTTACTGCGGTTGCTCGGGTCTGAAGCCAAAGTTAACATTCATGATATGCGAACCGGGGTTTTTCCGGAAGGTGCCTGGGATGAACTTGTTAAAGCCGCCGGCACGTTGAATGAAGCTCCGATCTACATTGACGATAGCTCTTTTCTGTCCACTTTAGATCTTCGCGCTAGAGCTAGGAGATTTAAAGCGCAATATCCAAATTTGGGACTTATAATTGTCGACTACCTTCAATTGATGAGCTTATCGAGAAGGGTGGAAAACAAGCAACAGGAAGTTGCTGAAATATCAAAATCTCTAAAAGGCGTAGCAAGGGAATTAAACGTACCTGTTCTGGCACTTTCACAGCTGTCTCGTGCTGTTGAGCAAAGACAGGTAAAAAAACCTCAACTTGCAGATCTCCGGGATAGCGGTGCCATAGAACAAGATGCCGATTTGGTGGTCTTTCTTTACAGGAAGGGTTATTACAATGAAAACGAAAGTGACGACAATGTTGCGGATCTAATAATTGCAAAACATAGAAATGGTCCCACTGGAACGGTTCAGTTACTCTTCTTCAAGGAATATACGCGATTTGAAAATCTTGCCTCCTGGAACTTGCCTAAGTAATTAAATAATCCCTAGGAAACTAATTTATTTCGGGCCTTCTCCTTTGTATAAATTTGCAAATTGGACATGGCTCGAGGCGGAGGGAATAAAGCGGATTGTGAAGTTGGATGTAGATTTTAGGATTGGCACCTGCTCTTGGGCCGATAAGTCACTTCTTTCCAGCGAGTGGTATCCCAAGAATTGTCAAAAGGGCAGGGAAAGATTGCGGTATTATTCCTCATTTTTTGACACAGTAGAAGCAGATAGCTTCTTTTATGCCTTGCCCGGTCCATCGGCAATTTATTCTTGGATAGCTGCAACGCCGCCGGAATTTTTGTTCAACGTCAAAGCGCACGCGCTTTTTACAAACCATTTTGTTTCAACGAGGAACCTGCCGCTTTGGTGCAGGGCGAAACTTGGCGAAAAAACAATGCGCGTTACTTTAAAGCATCTGGATAAAAAGACTAGAAGGCAATTGCTTGAAGAATATAGATCTTTGCTTTCTATCCTGAAATCGACGAAAAGATTAGGTTACGTCTTATTTCAGTTTTCTCCATACACGAGGTTCGATGAGCGATGGCTTGTATACATGAAAAGGATACGCGAGATGCTTCCATCCTATCATATCGCCATAGAAGTAAGGCATGTTTCATGGTTCAGTGAAAAGGCGAAAGATAGGTTCTTGGGTTTACTGACAGAAGAAAATATGGCCTACGTGGCTGTCGATGAGCCTGCTTTGTCGTGGACGATACCAAATGATTGGTATGTAACCGCTTCTTGGGGAAGCATAGTTAGATTCCACGGAAGAAATGCGGCAGGATGGAGTAAGGGGGCTACAGTTCAAGAGAAATACAAATACAAATATACCCTCAAAGAGTTGGAGTTATGGAGAGATCTTGCATTAAGCATGGCTTTGCCCAAAAGGGTATTTATAATGTTCAATAATTGCTATAAAGATTACGCAGTTCAAAATGCCCTTTCGATGAAAAGATTGTTTGGGTTGACAAAAGATGATACTTTGCCGTTACAAATTAGCTTGCTTGAGGCTTTAAAAGAAGCTGAAGATGACGAGATAAAAGGGAGGGAGTTGAGGTGATATTAAAGCGAGAGTTTACCTTTGATGCCGCACATTTTTTACCCGATTATCATGGCAAATGCGAGAAATTACATGGACATACCTATAGAGGGGCCATCTATATCGAAGGGGTCCCCGATGAAGAGGGCATGGTCATGGATTTTGTTGAGTTGAAGGAACTCATTCAGGAGAAAATATTATCTAAGCTGGACCATGCCTGTCTCAACGATATTATAAGACAGCCGTCGGCGGAGTACATAGCTCTTTGGATTTGGAGAGAAATTTCGCCTTTTATAAATGATGGTGTGCGTGCATTGAAGCACGTTCAAGTATGGGAAAGTCCTAAAAGCTCAGTTCTCATCGATGAAAAAGACTTCAAGGACTTTTGTGACCGTTTAGAGGCTCTATCATGAAGGTGCTTTTTTCTAACACGAGTTTTGAGCGCCTCAAGGAAATAATAGAACCTCTTTTCAAGGGTCACGAGGTTCTCTATGCCAATATCCTCGAGGACCCGAGGCCTCTTCGATGGGCTGAAGTTCTCATAAAAGGAACGGAGCCTTTTACTGTTGAAATGCTTTTTCTTGCGCAAAACTTGAAGATGGTTTGTCAATGGGGAGTTGGCGTTGAAGGCATCGACATCGGAGCTTGTTCGGCGAAGGGTGTTTTCGTTTGCAACGTTCCTTCCATTAACACTGGTAATGCTGAAGGGGTTGCCGAAGTGGCCATTTTGCATATGCTGCTTTTGGCCAAAGGTTACAATAAATCGCAAGAGAATTTGCAAAGGGGCAAAATGTTTTCGCCAAGGGGCTTGACGCTTTGGCGTAAGCGAGTTTCCATAGTTGGGTTGGGTAACGTCGGCATGGTCTTGGCGAGGCGCTTAAGTGCTTTTGAGGTGAACTTAGTGGGAGTGAACAGAACACGGAGAACGGAATTTGATTCTTTGCCGTTAACTCAATTTTTTAGCCTTGGGGATTTAAGTTCCGCTGTAAAAGGGTGCCGATTTGTGGTTGTAACTTTGGCCTTGACTCCCGAGACCAAAGGGCTAATCGGCGAAGAAGTGCTTGAGAGCATGGACGAGAACGCCTTTTTGGTAAATGTCGCACGTGCGGACATAGTACAAAAAAGGGCCCTGGAAAGGGCTTTGAAGGAGCGCAAAATTGCCGGATGTGGATTTGACGTTTTCTGGGAGGAGCCTCCTGACCCAAACGATCCTTTATTAAACCTGCCCAACTTTTACGTAACGCCTCACATTGGTGGAACTAACGATGAAACCCTTAAGGGTATCCCTGCTTTTATTGCAAGCAACGTGGATAGATTGTCAAAGGGAGAGCTTCCTGTTTCTTGCGTCAATATTAATTCGGTCCAAAAAGCTACATAATTTTTACTTTGAACTTGAAGCGGAGGTGTTTTTGTGGAGATAAAGGCGATTATATTTGATTTCGACATGACTTTAGTTGATACAAGCCATGCCATAGCTTATGCTATGAACCGCTTTGCCGAAATAATGGGATTACGAAAGGTCAGTTATGATGAGGTGTTGGCCACAATCGGCTTGCCCATGGAGAAGTCTTTATCTGTTTTGTGGCAGGTGGCAAAGCCGGAGTGGTTGGACATTTACTCAAGTGAATGCAGACCCTTGGAATATGAGAAAATGAGACCTTTTCCTGGCGTGCCTGAAACTTTAAAAGCATTAAGAGATAGGGGATTGAAGCTTGCAATTACTTCAAATAGAAGAAGTGTTAAAAAAGCCATTGATCATCTAGGTTTGGGAGAGTATTTTGATTTAGTTTTGGGCTTAGAGGAGGTAAATATACCTAAGCCCGAACCCTACATCCTTTTAGAGGCAATTGAAAGCTTAGGAGTTGACTGCGACCAAGTAGCTTATGTTGGAGACACTGTTATCGATATGCTCACCGCAAAAAATGCCGGTATAGTTGGTATAGGAGTGACTACTGGACCATCAAGCGAGGAAGAACTCGTGGAAGCTGGGGCTTTTCTGGTCTTGTCAAGCGTAAACGATGTGCTGAAAATCTTTTTAGATAGCACGATTCTCCAGGCGAACGTGATGAAACCACGCGGCAAGAATGCATCGCAGGAGGAGTGATCTGTAAATGTCTGAACAAATAAGGCCTTCTTTTTCACAAAATGCGATCAAGGTTTTAGAGCGTAGATATTTATTAAAAGATGAAAAGGGAAATCTAATAGAAACGCCCGAGAACATGTTATGGCGGGTAGCACGTGCTGTTGCAAAGGCCGAAGGATCCTTTGGCGATGAAGGATCGGAAAAAGAGTGGGCCGAAAGGTTTTTCGGTATGATGGCAAGACTTGATTTTTTGCCCAATTCTCCCACGTTGATGAATGCCGGAACATCTGCAGGGCAACTATCGGCTTGTTTTGTCCTGCCTATCGGCGATAGCATGGAAGAGATATTTGATGCTCTTAAATATACTGCCCTGGTGCATAAATCCGGCGGAGGGACGGGGTTTAATTTTTCGTCACTTCGTCCTTATGGTGATATTGTAAAGAGCACTAAAGGCGTCGCCTCGGGCCCGGTCTCTTTTATGGAGCTTTTTGATCACACCACCGACGTAGTAAAACAGGGTGGAATGAGGCGCGGTGCCAACATGGGGATATTAAATGCCGATCATCCCGATGTGGTTAAATTCATCAAGGCTAAGGTAGAAGAAGGCAAGTTAAGAAATTTTAACATTTCAATAGGTGTCACTCAAAAGTTTATGCGAGCTATTTTAAACGATGAAGATTGGGATCTGATAAATCCGCGAACAAAAGAAGTAGTGGATAGAATCAAGGCACTGTATTTATTCGATCTCATATGCGAAATGGCCTGGAAGACGGGTGATCCCGGAATGATTTTTCTGGATAAAATCGAAGCTTCAAATCCCACACCCCATTTGGGTTCCATTGTTGCCACCAATCCCTGTGGAGAGCAGCCACTTTTACCCTTCGAATCATGCAATTTGGGAAGTATTAACTTATCAAACATGATTTTGTCAAATCGCGAAATTGATTGGGATAAGCTAGAACAAACTACTCGAATGGCAGTTCGTTTTTTGGATGACGTGATCGAGATAAACCAATTCCCAATAAAAGAAATTGCCGATAGGACTAAAACTACAAGAAAAATTGGATTAGGTGTTATGGGTTGGGCTGACGTACTTTTCAAGGCTCGCATTCCTTACGATAGCGAGGATGCACTGGAGCTTGCTCGTCAAGTGATGTGCTTTATAAGCAAAATTGGACATGAGGAAAGTTCAAAACTTGCAGAAGAAAGGGGCCCCTTCCCTGCATGGAAGGGAAGCAAGTGGGAAGAAAGCGGCATTTTAATGAGAAACGCCACAGTTACCACCATTGCGCCTACAGGGACCATCTCGCTCATTGCCGAGGTATCAAGTGGCATAGAACCAGTCTTTGCTCTGGCTTATAAACGGAAGGCCTTTGGTGGAAGTGCTAGCTTGACTTACGTCAATGAAATTCTGCTCGATGCCCTTAAAGAAGAGGGATTATATGCTGAAGAGCTGATCGAGGAGATATTGACCAAGGGATCCCTGAGGGATTTGGATTTACCCGAAGACATAAAAAAAGTCTTCGTAACAGCGCACGACATTGCCCCTGAATGGCACGTAAGGATGCAGGCAGCTTTTCAGGAGTTTACCGATAATGCAGTGAGTAAAACCATAAACTTACCCCACGATGCTTCTGTAGAGGATGTAAAAAAATCCTTTTTGTTGGCATACGAGCTTGGTTGCAAGGGAATAACAATTTTTAGGGACAGGTGCAAGGAAGATCAAGTGCTTTACGTAGGCGCCAAGCAAGAAACGGGAAAAGAAAGCGATAAAATTACCGTAATGAGCGTCGTTGAACAAGGCTATGTTAAGCCTAAAAAACGCCCTCCTGTGCTTTCGGGAAAGACCGTTAAAATTGGGACAAGCTATGGCAATCTCTATCTTACTTTGAACTTTATCGATGGTCAGCCCTTTGAAGTGTTTGCTACTTTGGGGAAGTCTGGCAAAGATACGCAAGCGCACACAGAGGCTTTGGGAAGGTTAATTTCTTTGGCGCTAAGAAGTGGCATACCTATAGACGAAATAATAAAGCAGTTAAAAGGAATAGGAGGAAGCACTCCCTTTCTTGAAGGCGATTCTTTGATTTTGAGTTTGCCTGACGCAATAGCGAGGGGATTGGAAAAGGCTTTGGGCAAATTGGTGGAAGTGCAAGAAAGAGGAGATATGTGTCCCGTTTGTGGTGCTCCCTTAATTCACGCAGAAGGGTGTGAACGATGCATTAGTTGCGATTACTGTAAATGCGATTAGGCATATGTAAATATACACGGAGATGAAAGAGAACAAAGGTTTCGCTCAAATCATTTATGCCATATGGTGTGTAGTGCTTGTCTCATTAGCGGTGTTTTTCTTTTTGGCTTGGCAAAACCATCACCGTTTTAAGCACCCTAATGTGGTTGTGGCAAAGCCCGCCCTGCACGTTGATGAATTTCCCGTAGAAGGTTGGTTATTGTGGCAGGAAGAGGTAGTTAGCTCGCCGGTAAAGGGCGTCCTTAAATTTGTTAACGGCGGAAAGGTGGCCAGAGTAGCTAAAGGCGAGGCCATTGCTGTCATAGAGGGCGCTGAACGAAAGGTGATTTGGGCGCCAAAGGCTGGTTATTTTGTTCCGGCGCTGGACGGAGAAGAAGGAAATTGGAACTTTGCCAGGGTTTGGTTGGATTACGACAATTTGCCCAAAGCGGTAAAGGCAAGGACTGTGCCACAAGGAGTTAACGTGCAAAAGGGGACACTCATTGGAAAAGTTATTCCCTTACCGCAGGCGTTACGCTGTGTCTTCTATGTGTATTTGACGCCCAAGGTGAAAGAAAATCTGCAGAAAAATTTTCTGTGGATACGACTTGATGAAATGGACGTTCCCTTTAGGGTTGAAGTGCTTGCGAAGGAAATTTTAGGATTGAAGGCAAGGGTTAACATTGCCTTGACGCCGTATTTTCCTGCTCATTTGACGATTGATCGCAAATTAAACTTCATGATATACGAAGGCAGAAGGCACGGGGTGCTCCTTCCCGAAGAAAGCGTAATTTTCAAGAAAGGCAAGCAAGGAGTGTATGTAGTCTCTAAAGGTTTGGCAACTTTTAAGGAAATAAAAGGCATTCCCATGGAAGGCAACATGTACTTCGTAGAAGAGGGTTTGCTTCCTGGCGAGATCGTGATATTGAACGGTGATAAGGCTAGAGAGGGGAGGGTCTTTCTATGGTAAGCGCAGATGTATATAATAATATCGAAATAGTGAAGTATAAAATCGCTAAAGCTGCAGCAAGCATCGGCAGAGATTCTGATCAAATAAAGATAATCGCAGCCACAAAAGGTCAACCTTTGGAAGCGATGATTCAGGCTGTAGAGACCGGATACATCGATGGAATTGGCGAAAACAGAGTCCAGGAAGCTAGGAAAAAGAAAGAAAAATGGCCTAAAAGCCCAAGCACTACTTGGCATATGATTGGTCATTTACAACGCAATAAAGCCAAAGTTGCCGTTCAATTGTTCGATGTCATACAAAGTATCGATAGCGCTAATCTGACAGATATTTTAGAGCAGCGATTAGTGTTGTTGAGAAAGACTATGCCTGTGCTTATCGAAGTAAAGATATCTAGCGAAGCCTCAAAGTATGGCGTTGAGCCAGACCATGCCCGTGTATTGGCGGAGCATATTTTGGGCCTTTGTCCACATTTAAAGTTAATTGGATTGATGGGGATAGGTCCTTTGACGGACGAGAAAAAAAGGATAAGATCGTCTTTCGCTCTGCTTCGCCGTCTAAAGGAAGAATTGGAAGAGGATCTTGGCGTAGAGCTTCCCGAATTATCCATGGGCATGAGCGATGATTTCGAGATAGCGATCGCGGAAGGAAGTACTATGGTGCGTTTAGGTCGTGCCATATTTGGTCCTAGAGGAAATTAAATAAAGTTTACTTTAGGAGGAGAGAGGGGAATGCTTGAACGACTCCTGGCACTGTTGGGCATCACAGTGCAAAAAGAGGAGAATTTGCAAGAGGAAGGCCTAGAATCATATGAAGATGTTGATCGCATCCCACAATCACGTGCCAAGCAGGCTGCATTGGTGTTTTGTAAGGGTTACATGTGTGCGGAACGAAGGGAAGATTTGGCAGAAGCTTTACATAACGGTAAGATCATTATAGTTGACTTGCGCAACGTCGATAAAGCCGAAGGACAGAGCGCCCTCGATTTCATTTGCGGTGTGGCTTATGCTATGAGAGGTGTTGTCATGAGGATAGCACCAGCGGTCTTTTTGGCTTCGCCTAATAGAAGCCTCATCGATTTATGGGAGGAGGAAAAAGAGGTGGCCCAAAACCATGAGTGAAGTTTTGTCGGCACTTGACGTCATAAATAAAGATTTTAAGAGATCTTTGCGAGGATACGATCCTATCGAGGTGGATGACTTCTTGGATTTGGTTGCAGAGAGTTTGCACTTTTATGCAGAAAAATGTGGCGAGCAGGAGCGCATAATTCATCAACTTGAAAGGCAGCTTGAAGATTACAGAAACTTAAGGGATTCCCTTCAGGAAGCCCTTCTCATGGCGCAGCAAAGTGCAGATGAAAAGGTAGAGGCCGCAAAAAGGGAAGCCGAAGCCATCGTTGCTGAGGCAAAAGCCAAGGCTGAAAGGATGCTCGAGGAAGCTTCGCGAGCCTTGGACAGAAGTAAAGCCGAGATTGAGAGGATGAAAAAACTCAAAATATCCTTTGTTGCCGAATTTAGGGCAGTTCTAAACAAATATGCTGAAATGATAGAGGCTGAAATTGCTGATGATGAAAGCTAGTCCATCGAATGAAAATATCTTGGCTAAGGATGTTAGATTTTTAAAAGGCGTAGGGCCAAAAAGATCATATCTTCTATCCAAATTGGGTATCAAAACTATCGAGGACTTGCTTTACTTCTTTCCGCGACGTTATGAGGACAGAAGAAATATAACGCCTATAAGTTCCTTGAAACCTGGCATTGTCACAACCATGTTGGTGCGAATAGTTGGGGTGGAAAAGAAAGTTACAAAAAGGCGTAACTTAGACCTTACGATAGCCACAATAACTGATGGAACTCAAATTGCTCAGGCTATATGGTTTAACAGAAAAAGGCTGGAAAAAGTTCTTACACCGGGCTCCATGGTTGCCCTGTATGGAAAAGTGAAAAGTGATTTTGGCATGTTACAGGTGGTCAACCCCGAATTTGAAGTAGTCGAATCCGATGCAACCATGGAGGAGATGGGTAGAATTGTGCCAGTCTATCCTCTCACGGAAGGATTAAACCAAAGATGGCTTAGACTTTTGATAAAGGGGGCACTTTTAGAATATTTGCCTTTTGTAGAGGAATTCATGCCCTCTGAGATCTTGGTGCGAAATGAGTTATTACCCCTCAAGGAAGCCATCTGGGGTTATCATTATCCTGATAGCGAAGAGCAGTGGGGCTTATGTCGCAAAAGGCTCGTTTTTGATGAGCTGTTTCTTCTTCAGCTTGGGTTGGCCTTGAAAAAGGAACAATTGGAAAAGGAGACTAATGCCCCTGTTTTACTTTGGCACGGTCCCCTGCAGAGTGCTTTCATCAAAGAATGTTTAACCTTTAAACTCACTTGTGCTCAAGAAAGGGTTTTACGGGAAATAGCGGATGATGTGACTAAAAGCGTGCCTATGAATCGCTTGCTTCAGGGGGATGTAGGCTCGGGCAAAACCGTAGTTGCGGTGGCAGCGATGCTTGCCTCTGTGGATGCCGGATATCAAGCTGCAATGATGGTTCCGACCGAGGTTTTGGCCAAACAGCATTACACCAAAATAGTAAATTGGCTGTCGAAGCTAAATCTGAAGGTTGCTTTACTGACTAGCGCTTTAACTCCTCAAGAGAGGGGGGAAAGATACGAAGATATCTGCGAGGGAAGATCGCATATCGTCATTGGGACACACGCTTTAATTCAAGAAGGGGTTAAATTCCAAAGGCTGGGCTTGGTAGTGATCGACGAACAACATCGTTTTGGAGTGTTGCAACGACGAACCTTGATGGACAAGGGCAGACATCCTCATACTTTAGTCATGACTGCTACTCCCATCCCGCGAACGTTGGCATTGACCGTGTACGGAGACCTTTCCATGTCCGTAGTTGACGAACTACCTCCAGGTAGGAACCCGGTTAGAACCCAATGGATAAGAAAAAATAAATTGCCCGCTCTATATGAATTTATTAAAGCAAAATTATCCTCAGGCAATCAAGCCTATTGGGTGTGTCCTTTGATAGATGAAAGTGAATCCATAGAAGCGACTTCCGTGCAAGAACGCTATAAGTCTTTATGTCAGGAGTTTTCAAACTTCAGGGTAGGCTTGCTGCATGGTCGTTTGGAGGTTTTTGACAAGGACGAAGCTTACCAGGCCTTTGTACGCCAGGAGATAGATTTGCTTGTGGCTACCAACGTAATAGAAGTGGGCATTGACGTGCCCAGCGCTAACATAATTGTAATAGAGGATGCATACAGGTTTGGTCTATCTCAGCTTCATCAGCTCAGAGGAAGAGTGGGCCGCGGCAAAAGTCAGGGCTTTTGCTTTTTATTGGGAGAAGCTCCTACCCCTGAGGCTAGAAAGCGATTTAAGGTCTTGTGTTCCACCAATGACGGCTTTATAGTAGCTGAGGAAGATTTAAAACTGAGAGGGCCAGGTGCCTTTTGCGGAGTCAGGCAGCATGGCATAACGGACTTTAAAGTCGCAGACCTCGTAAAGGATGTTAGCTTGTTGTATAAAGCTCGCACAGAAGCCCAAAATTTGGCTTGCCTTGACCCCACCCTATTTCAATATCCAGATTTGAGAAAAAAACTATTGTCGTCCTTGGGCGACGCCCTATCCCTGATTTTTACAGCATAGTATAATATTTGCTCATTAGTACCAATTCACTTTATCATTTGCTTGAGTTGGGTCTTTAATCCTAATTTACTTTATATCTAATATGCTATAAAATGATATGCACAATAAAGAGGGGGTGATTGCAGTGGCTGAGAGAGAACAGTTAGCTTCCAGATTAGGCTTTATATTGGTGTCTGCAGGATGCGCTATAGGTTTGGGAAATGTGTGGCGATTTCCCTATATCACAGGCCGATATGGTGGAGCAGCTTTTGTAATAGTTTATTTAATTTTTTTGGCTATCATGGGTCTTCCCATCATGGTATGCGAATTTGCCATGGGGCGAGCCAGCCGTAGAAATTTAGCCGGCGCGATGCTTGTCTTGGAGCCGCCTGGTACCAAGTGGCATATTTACGGTTATCTCGGTGTGCTCGGAAACATGGTATTGATGATGTTCTATACCACTGTTACAGGTTGGGGCCTGGCTTATACTTATCACGTTGCAGTAGGACATCTTTCAATGCTTTCTCCTGAAGAAGTGGGTGCCTTTTTTGGTTCTTTCATATCCAATACTCCTGAACTGACCATGTGGATGGCTTTGGCGGTATTGCTTGGCTTCCTGGTTTGTTCGAGAGGTTTGCAGGCAGGCGTTGAACGAATAACTAAGATTTTGATGTCTGGCCTTTTTATGCTGCTCGTTGTGCTCATAGTTCGTTCCGTGACACTGCCTGGAGCTGAAAAGGGCATAGCTTTTTACCTTAAGCCAGACTTTTCTAAGCTAACTTGGGAAGCAGTTTTTGCTGCCCAAAGCCAGGCCTTTTTCACCTTGAGCTTAGGAATCGGCAGCATGTTAATATTTGGGAGTTACCTGAGCAAAGAAAGGGCCCTTCTGGGTGAGTCTGTCTATATTATAATCCTTGATACACTGATAGCATTGATGTCAGGAATGGTAATTTTCCCCGCTTGTTTTGCTTTTGGCGTCGATGCTGGAGCGGGTCCTGGTTTGATATTCGTCACTCTTCCAAACGTCTTCAATGCTATGACTGGCGGTAGATTATGGGGTACTTTATTTTTCGTATTTATATCTTTGGCAGCTTTAACGACTGTAATTGCTGTATTTGAGCATCTCATAGCCTTTGCCATGGACGAGTGGAAGTGGAGTCGCAAAAAGGCCTGTTATGTGGGCATCCTGGTCTTATTCATCGCTTCATTGCCCTGCGTTTTGGGATTTGGCCCCTGGAGCGGGTTTCAACCTTTTGGAGAGGGAACCGTAGTCCTTGATCTGGAAGATTTCATAGTAAGTTTTAATTTGCTTCCCATAGGCTCTCTCGTTTTTGTCCTCTTTTGCACCTCCAAATATGGCTGGGGATGGGAAAACTTTATTAAAGAGGCCAATACGGGCATAGGACCGAAATTCCCAGAGGGCTTGAGAGGTTATATGACTTACGTCTTGCCGGTAATCATCGCCGTTATATTGATCATGGGTTACATCCAGTTCTTTGGTTAATCAACGCAGAGGAGGTGAAAAAAGAAATAGGGATGGCTAGATTTGTTTATTTGCTTAGTATGAGTAAAACTTAAAAAAGGAGGAGAGGAGCATGGCGGAAGCTGGAAGGGAAATGTTTTTAAAGCGGCGTCATATGATTTTTGCAGCTATAGGGTCAGCCATCGGTTTGGGCAACGTCTGGCGGTTTCCTTATATGTGTTACCAGTATGGGGGAGCTGCCTTTTTGGTGGCTTACATCATAGGCATTTTTGCCATTGGGATTCCGTGGCTTCTCACTGAGTTTGGAATGGGGCATTATTTTCAAAAAGGAGCCCCTGGAGTCTTTAGCAGCATAGGCAAAAAATGGGAATGGGTAGGATGGTTTCCAAGCATATCGGCCTTTTTAATCGATACTTATTATTGTGTGATCATGGCTTGGACCCTAATTTACATGTTTAGTTCCATGACTTTAGCTTGGGGTGTGGGAGAAGTGGGTGCCCATCAGGCAGGAGATTACTTTTTTAGCACAGTGCTTGGCCTTTCAGACAATCCTGGGGTGCTTGGTGGGTTAAGGTGGCCCATAGTTGGAGCGTTAACCTTCACTTGGATCGTCATTTATTTCGTGATACATCGAGGTGCTGAATTAATTGGGAAGGTCTCAGAAGTAGTCATGGCGTTAGCGTGGGTTTTGATCGTGGCGATATTAGTAAGAAGCTTAACACTGCCCGGAGCCGTGGAGGGGCTTAATTATTACCTCGATGTCGATTGGTCCGTCTTAAAGGGAGGAGGCGTCTGGTTTGCTGCCTTTAGCCAGATAGCATTTTCGCTTTCTGTTGGGATGGCGGGAATGTATGCCTACGGACGTTTTATCGCTAGAAAGGGCGATATAACGAACAACACCGTTATTACAGTGTTTTGCGACACCAGCTTTGCATTCTTGGCGGGTTTTGCTGTCTTTAGCACAGTCGGTTATATAATGCAAGCTCTGGGAGTGTCCTTGCAAGAGGTGGCCATCGCTGGTATTGGAGTGGCTTTTGTAACTTACCCTGTCGGTATATCGTTGATGCCTGCTTTGAGTCGATTGACAGGCGTTTTATTCTTCCTCATGTTTTGGATGATAGGACTCAGTTCAGCGTATTATTTGGCTTACGCGGGATACATTGTTCCCTTGATGGACAAGTTCGGATGGGAGCGGAAAAAAGTTACTTTTTGGGGATGCCTAGTCGGATTTTTGATCGGACTTCTTTATTGTACTCAGGGGGGAATGTATTGGCTTGACATCGTTGACAGGACGGTTGCCTTCTATACATTGCTCATAGGCGGTGCCATTGCCTCGTTGGTTGTAGGTTGGGTCTTTGGTGCCGATAAGCTTCGCGAGCACGTGAATGCCACTTCAGATATCAAGGTAGGTCCTTGGATGGATTTTCTTATCAAGATCGTGGTGCCGGTAGGACTTCTTTTCGTCGTAGTTTACGGCGGTTTTATGCAGGACCTTAAGGAACCCTATGGAGGGTACGGAAGTTGGTCTAACTTCATTTGGATCATCATGGTGGCAGTCCTGATCGCTAGCTTCATATTGCAAGGCATGAAATCAAAGACGGAAGTAAGCGAGCAAGAAGGAGGGGAGGTTAGATGACGAACGCTGCAATTGGAACAACCATATTCATGGCCGTAATTATCATAGCGGGACTAGCCTTTTGTTTCAGTCGAATGGGCAAGGGGGGCGGTGAGTGGGAGGATTAAACCTAAAAGGTTTGTCCTCGCAAGCGTTAATAAATATAAAACAGCGTGAGCAAATCAAACAAATCGGGAAGGAGGATCTCCCTTCCCGATTTTTTAATGCGCCCGATATGGTCGTTATCTTTGAGTCCTGGGGTTGTCAAAAAAATTCAGAAGCCTTAGTTAAAAGACTGGTATGAAGTGCCATTTTCTACTCGATTGGGTACCTGACTTTTGCAATCACACTTGTAGTATTATGAGACATTCTGTAAAATAATGCCCAGGATGTATTTTAAAGACTATTAAATTGCGATGATCTTTTAAAACGTGTTGTTCGCATGCCTTGAACCTTGACAATTGAATGAGGGGTGATTTCTAAATGGGATTTGTCATGCTCTTATCGAGCGTGTTAGCTGGCGCGGTCGGCATTGCCGTCGGCTATTACGTTCGAAAAATACATGATGAAAAAAAGATTTTAAGCACGAAGAAAATTGCTGAACAGATAGTTGAAGAAGCAAAAAGAGAGGCCGAAACCAAGAAGCGAGAAGTTCTTGCCGAGGCTAGAGAAGAAGCGCTGAAGATTCGACACGAATTGGAAAGAGAACTTAAAGAGCGCAGGAGCGAAATTCAGCGAGCCGAAAGAAGGCTTGAACAAAGAGAGGAAAGTCTCGACAGAAAACTTGAAAATTTAGCGAAGAAAGAAGAAGAGCTAAAGGCCAGGTTGACAGAAGTAGAAAAGGCAAAACTGGAGGCCGAAAGGCTTTTGCGGGAACGGATCGTTAAACTAGAGAAAGTCGCTGGGCTTTCACGAGAAGAGGCAAAGGAACTTCTACTAAAAGAGGTAGAAGAGGAAGCCTCCTCTTCTATTGGGTTGAAATTGAAGGAGTTGGAAGAAAATTTTAAACGTGAGGCTGATAAAAAGGCAAGGGAGATTTTAACCACAGCAATTCAGCGATGTGCTGTCGATCATACTTCTGAAGTTACGGTTAGCGTTGTACCCCTGCCCTCAGACGATATGAAGGGCAGAATAATCGGCAGAGAAGGAAGGAATATTAGGGCCTTCGAAAGTTTGACAGGCGTCGATTTGATTGTGGATGATACGCCTGAGGCGGTGACGCTAAGCTGTTTTGATCCTGTAAGGCGTGAGATTGCCCGTATTTCCCTGGAGAGGCTCATCCTTGACGGAAGGATTCATCCGGCGCGCATTGAGGAGATCGTAGAAAAAGTGCGTAAGGAAGTTGACGAACATATGCTTGAGGCAGCCGAAAATGCTTTGCTCGAGGTTAATATAGAAGGCGTACATCCTGAGATCGTCAAGACCTTGGGGAGGCTTACCTATAGATCAAGCTATGGCCAAAATGCATTGGCTCACAGCTTGGAAGTCGCTCACTTGACCGGGGTAATGGCGGCAGAACTTGGGCTTGATGAAATGATCGCAAGGAGAGCGGGACTGTTGCATGATATTGGTAAAGCTATAGATTACCAGGTGGAAGGCTCGCACGCTTTAATAGGAGCAGACCTTGCGAAACGATACGGCGAGTCGCAGGTCATAGTAAACGCGATTGCTGCTCATCACGAGGAGGAAGAGCCTAAAAGTGTGTATGCTGTCTTAGTACTTGCTGCCGATGCCGTAAGTGCTTCAAGGCCTGGGGCGAGGCGCGAAAGCATAGAAGCCTATATAAGAAGACTTGAAAAACTGGAAAATTTAGCTTCTTCCTTTACGGGAGTGGAGAAAGCATACGCCATCCAGGCTGGAAGGGAAGTGCGAGTCATGATATCTCCTGAAGCAGGAGATGATGGTACCATATATAAGATTGCATACGATATTGCTCGAAAGATAGAAGAAGACCTTAAGTACCCTGGCCAAGTCAAGGTGACAGTCATAAGGGAGCTCAGGGCCATTGAGTTTGCGAAGTAGGAATGTTGTCATGAGAGTGCTTTTTATAGGAGATATCGTTGGCAGACCAGGGAGAAGGACGCTTCAAAAGCTCTTGCCCAAGGTGAGAAACACTTATGGACCTTTTGATTTCGTCATTGCAAATGTGGAAAACTCTGCCGGTGGTTTTGGTATAACCCAAAAGGTATTAGACGAGCTATTGGCAATGGGAATCGATTGCATGACGTCGGGCAATCACATATGGGACAAAAAAGAAGGTTTATCCCTATTGGATTCGGAACCCAAGTTGCTACGACCTGCCAATTATCCTCCAGGCTGTCCCGGCCGAGGAAGCGCAGTTTTGAAGTGCGGAGAGGGAAGGTTGTTAGTTTTGAACCTCTTGGGTCGAACATTTATGTACGACGTGGATTGCCCTTTTAGGAAGGCCGATGAAATCTTACAGGAGGCTTCAACCACCACCATATTGGTGGATATTCACGCCGAGGCAACATCGGAAAAAAGAGCCTTAGCATTATATCTTGATGGGCGCGTATCGGCGGTCTTAGGCACCCATACCCATGTTGCGACGGCAGATGAAGATATACTTGACAAAGGAACTGCCTTTATAACCGATGTGGGTATGACGGGAGGGCACGCCGGAGTTATTGGCATGAGGAAGGAATCGGTCATAAGTCGTTTTTTGACGTCAATGCCAGCTCGATTTGATGCGTGCAACGAGGATTTAAGACTCAACGGCGTTTGTTTGGATATAGATGCGCTAACGGGCAATGCTTTGAGCATCCGCAGAATTAGCGAGAAAGTGGATGAGAAGAACGACGAACTGGCAACGAACTCATAAGGGTTTAAGTTGCCCCGGGCGATAACGTCGAAAGCTTGTTGAATTGCTTGAATGAACGTTCGGCACAAAAGACGAAGCGGGGCCAAAATTCAATAGGTCCCGCTTTTTTACTCGTTTTAATGGAAGGTGAAGGAGGTAGAAATATGTGTCTGGCTGTTCCACATAGAATAGAAAAAATTTTGGATTCGCGCAGGGTAATTGCACGGGCGGGATCCTTGAAAGTGGAGGCAAGGACGGACTTGATCGATAGTGTAAATGTGGGCGATGTGGTTTTGGTGCACGCTGGTTTTATTATAGAAAAGTGCGAAGAAAAAGAGGGCCAAGAATTGGAAGAATTGTGGAAAGAAGTGTTGAATATTGCAGGAAAAAGGCAATCTTAGGGACAAAGCTGAATTACTTCAACGTGCTTTAGGATTTTTTGCCAAAGAGCCCATGACCTTCATGGAAGTTTGCGGCACACACACGGTTGCCATCTACAGGAGCGGATTAAGGTCATTGCTTCCAAAAAACATTTCACTTGTCTCCGGGCCTGGCTGTCCCGTCTGCGTTACAGACCAAGGAGAAGTGGACGCGGCGATAAAGCTTGCCGAAAAAAAAGGTTTGGTTTTTGCTACTTACGGGGATATGATGCGCGTTCCCGGTACTAAAGGCTCTTTGCGAAATCTTAGGACTCAAGGATCTGACGTTCGAGTGGTGAGATCCTGCGATGAGGCATTGGACCTAGCTTTGAAAAATCCAACGAAGGAAGTTGTCTTTTTAGGTGTTGGATTCGAGACGACAGCTCCCTCTACGGCTGCTATCATTTTAGAGGCAGAAGAGAAAAAGGTCCGAAACTTTTCCGTTCTTTGTTTTCATAAACTTGTTCCGCCGGCATTGCGACTCCTTGCTGAGTCAAGGGAACTTAAAGTGGATGGCTTTTTGCTTCCGGGGCATGTAACCGTTGTCATAGGCGTAAAGCCCTATGAATTTTTGCCCAGAGATTTTAACATATCCTGCACGATTGCGGGATTTGAACCCCTAGATATCATGGAAGGTTTGGTGGAACTAGCTAGACAAGTTCACGATAAGGACCCCAAGGTTAGTCTGCTTTATGCTAGGGCAGTAAGGCCAGAGGGAAACACCCGAGCCAAAAAGTTTATAAGACGAGTCTTCGATGAAGCGGATGCCAGATGGCGAGGACTTGGGAAGATTAAAAATTCTGGGTTACGGTTAAAGCCCGAATTTGCCTGCTTCGATGCCATTACGAGGTTTGATTTAGACATCAAAGAAGTTCCCTTGCCCTCTGGATGCAAATGCGGTGAAGTATTGATGGGCGAATTAAGGCCGGAGGAGTGTCCCTTGTTTTCGATTCGTTGCACTCCCGATGATCCGGTAGGTCCATGTATGGTATCTAGCGAAGGCAACTGCGCTGCTTGTTATAAGTATTCTTACAAGGTGATGCGATGATGTTTATAGAATTAGGACATGGTAGTGGTGGCAGGCCAACTCAACAACTTATCAAAGAAATATTAAATATATACGGCAATCAGAGCAATAAGGATATGGAAGATTGCGCCTTGATTGAAAATGGCATTGGCGTCACAATTGATGGTTTTACCGTAAGTCCGAGATTTTTCCCTGGGGGAGACATTGGTAAGCTTGCAATATGTGGCAGCACTAACGATCTAGCAGTAAGAGGAGTTAAGCCACTTTATTTGGCTATGGGCATTCTCATAGAAGAAGGATTACTGAAGGAAGAATTGCTAAAAGTCATCGAGAGCGCCTATCGCGTAAGCAGGGATCTGGATGTTAAACTCGTTGCTGGTGATACAAAAGTTTTGCCCAGGGGCCAGGCGGATGGCATGTATATAACTTGTTGTGCCTTAGGAGAAGTCCTTACTGACAACCACTGGGGAATTAAAAATCTATACCCGGGCGACTATTTAATCGTTACTGGTCCTATAGGACAACACGGTGCTTTAATATCGGCCCTTCACTACGGCCTTGAGGTGGATGAATTGATAAGCGATTGCAAGCCTTTGTGGCCACTTATGGAACCCTTAACTAGCATACCAGGCGTTAAGTGCGCAAGGGATTGTACGCGAGGCGGTTTAGGGACTGTCTTGTGCGAATGGGCTGAAGGATCCAACATCGGCATCGAGATCGAGGAGGAACTCATACCAGTAAATTCAGAGGTAGTATCCGTAGCTGATGTTTTAGGTTTCGATGTGCTGCATTTAGCATGCGAGGGTACGGCGGTTCTTGCCGTAGATCCGGATTATTTAAGAGAAGTTCTTTCGTCTTTGAAAAAGGTCGCCCCCCATTGTTCTGTCATAGGTAAGGTTACAGAAGATCATGCCGGGATCGTGGGGCTTAAGACAAAAATAGGAGGCATAAGGGTGATCGATATGCTCGTTGGAGAAATGGTGCCGAGGATATGTTAGTGCCTGAAGTGGCTTTGTGGATAAAAGCATGCTTGACCCTTTGAAATCATATATATAAAATGTTAGATGGAAGAATGCACATTCCGGATGAGCATCGCAAGAGATGTCTTGCCTTCTGGGCGAGAAGCCGAAGGTGTAAGGGAAAAGTCCTAATCTCTCAGGCAAAAGGATTGCGATGTGACGGGGCCCTGGAAAAGACCTTTGAAGGTCTGCCAAAGGGGCAAGCCCGATAAAAAGTGGCGAATCCCTGAGGGTAAAGAGGACAGGGGCCAAATTAACCGAATGGAAGGGAGGTTTGGCTAATGTCCTCCTCGTATTATCTTATATCCAATAATCCGCGAATAAGAACCCTTCCCAGGTGCATCTACGTAGAAGGATCTATTTTAGATGTGCTGGTAGCTGCTCGTGATAAGGTGCACGTGGGATACAAAATTTTATCTCATCCTTTATCTGGGAATATAGCTCCTTCGATGAGGATTTTTATGACAATTATCCTTGCTCAATCCCCTTGTGAAGGTCATTTCACTGATATAGAATCCCTTAATGTAATTGAAAGTACCTTAGAATTTTGTAAAGATCAAAGTCTTTCAAGCATCAAGCTTGATCAGAAAGTTCTGGAAGATATGCAATACCTTGACGAACAGTTGATCATGCCCGTACTTTGTCGGTATGGGATCGTATCAAAACAGGAGGTGTGTTTAATTGATAGAGGTAAATAAGGACAATTTTGAATCGGAAGTTCTGCAAAGTGAATTACCGGTAGTTGTAGATCTCTGGGGACCAAAATGCGGTCCGTGCCTTGCGTTGATGCCTCAGGTGGAGGAGCTTGCCTCTCAGTATGAAGGTAAAGTTAAGTTTTGCAAACTTAATGTGGCCGAGAACCGCCGTTTGGCAATTAGTCTAAAGGTCATGGGGGTCCCAACGTTCCTATTTTATCAAGGAGGGGAATTGAAGGATAGAATTACGGGAAATGAAGTAACAATAGAGGCGATAAAAGAGCGAGTGGAAAAGATATTGCAGTAGTTAGTAATTTTAAAAATGAAAAGGAGGTGTGTGTTAGTGAGGCTTGAATTGCACAAAGTCAAAATAAACGATATTAAATGGGGAAATACCACCAAAGTTGAAGACAAAGTACTTTATATTAACCAAGAAGAAATAAGTTCCTTACTTTCTAAGGACGATCGCTTTGAATGCGTCGAGGTTGATTTGGCTCGTCCGGGAGAAAAGGTCCGCATCGTGCCGGTTAAAGACGTGATAGAGCCAAGATGTAAAATTGAGGGCGAAGGAGATGTTTTTCCTGGCTTCATTGGAGACGTTGAAGGAACCGTAGGAGAGGGAAAGACCTTAGCTCTCACCGGAGCAGCGGTTGTGACCTGTGGCAAAATAATGGGTTTCCAAGAAGGCATAATAGATATGTCTGGGCCAGGGGCGGATTATACCCCTTTTTCCAAGACAAATAATGTGGTCTTGGTCTTTACTCCAAGGGCAGATATTGAAAGGCATGACTACGAAGCTGCTTGTCGCGTAGCTGGACTAAAGGTCGCTCATTTCTTGGCCACAAAGGCTAAAGATGTGTCTCCAGATGAAGTGTCCCTATACGAGCTTGAGGAGATAACAAAAAGGTCCAAGGAACTTGAAAAACTCCCTAAAGTGGCCTACATCTATATGTTGCAATCGCAGGGGTTGCTTCATGATACCTACGTGTATGGAGTAGATGCAAAAAAGATACTGCCTACTTTAATTCACCCTAATGAAGTTTTTGACGGTGCGATAGTATCGGGAAACTGCGTATCGGCTTGCGACAAAAATAGTACCTATGTTCACCAAAATAACCCGGTAATAGAGGCATTATACAAGCGTCATGGCGAGGAAATAAACTTTATTGGCTGCATAATAACAAACGAAAATGTCACGTTAGAGGATAAAAAGAGAAATTCCTCTTACACAGTAAAGCTTGCCAGGATGTTGGGTGTCGACGGTGTAATCATTACTGAAGAAGGATTCGGCAATCCCGATACAGACCTCATCATGAACTGTAAAAAGGCAGAACTCGCTGGTATAAAAACAGTTCTGATCACAGACGAATATGCGGGTAGAGATGGAGCGAGTCAATCTCTTGCCGATGCGTCGCCGGAAGCCAACGCTGTAGTAAGCGTCGGAAATGCTAACCCTATTGTAAAGTTACCGCCCATGGAAAGGGTGATTGGTTTCAGTGAATATGTTGACATTATAGCTGGAGGATTTTCCGGAAGCTTAAAGGATGACGGTTCCATCGAGGTCGAATTGCAGGCGATAACTGGAGCTACCAACGAGCTTGGTTTCACCTGTTTCTCGGCCGAGACCAGATAAAATAAAATGGGAGGTGTAACAAGCTATGGCAAAGGGTAAATTGGCCGGTAAAAAGTTGATTCTCCTTGGCGAAAGAGATGGCATTCCTGGCCCTGTCATGGAGGCCTGCTTGAAGGATAGTGGCGCAGAAACAGTGTTTTCCGTGACCGAATGTTTCGTCTGAACGGCCGCGGGAGCCATGGACCTGCAGAACCAACAACGCGTGAAGGATGTTGTTGAGAAATATGGAGCTGAGAATGTAATAGTTATACTTGGAAGCTCCGATCCTGAAGGCGCCGAAATTTACGCAGAGACCGTGACAAACGGTGATCCGACTTACGCAGGTCCTTTGGCGGGAGTCCCGTTGGGACTCGCAGTTTACCACATTTTTGAGCCAGAAATTAGGGAAGAAGTAGATCCGGCAGTTTGGGAAGAACAGATGGAAATGATGGAAATGGTCTTGGATCCCGAGGCCCTGTCTCAAGCAGTTGCAAATATGCGCGAGCAATATAGCAAGTACACTTTAGAGTAGCAGCAAGAGATAGGGGGGATAATTAGTGACTTATAGAGTGGTCCATTATATAAACCAGTTTTTTGCCGGTATAGGTGGCGAGGAAAGGGCAGATTATCCTCCGGAACTTCGCGAGGGCGTTGTGGGCCCTGGCCAGGCTTTGCAGGCAGCATTAGGAGAAGAGGCTGTTGTGGTTGCTACCTTAGTCTGTGGAGATGATTATTTCGCGGAACATGCGGAGGAGGCTGTCGATAAGATCATCGGGCTATTGGAAAGCTATCGCCCAGATGCCTTAGTTGCAGGGCCTGCTTTCAACGCCGGGCGTTATGGGATGGCATGTGGTGCCCTATGCGATGCAGTGAGCAAAAAGTTGGGCATACCAGTTGTTACTGCCATGTATCCAGAAAATCCAGCCGTAGAAATTTACAGAAAAGATTTATACATCGTAGAAACCTCTGATAGCGCTAGGGGCATGCGCGATGCCATACCTAAAATGGCGCGTTTGATACTGAAACAGTTAAAGGGCGAACCCTTAGGGCGTCCCGAAGAAGAAGGCTACATAGAGCGGGGCATTCGTGTCAACATCTTTCGTGACCGAATAGGTGCGGAGCGAGCAGTTGACATGCTCATAAAAAAATTGAAAGGCGAGGATTTTGCAACTGAGTATCCTATGCCTTCCTTCGATCGCGTTCCTCCGGCACCAGCAATACAGAACATAAGGGAGGCTAAGATTGCCCTCGTTACATCTGGGGGTATAGTTCCAAAGGGAAACCCTGATAGGATCGAAGCTTCAAGTGCCACTAAATATGGTGAATACAGCATAGCAGGTCTCGAAAACCTTACGCCCGAAACTCATGAGACAGTTCATGGCGGTTATGATCCGACTTATGCTAACGACGATCCAGACAGAGTGCTGCCATTAGATGTAGCCAGGGAACTTGAAAAAGAAGGCGCCTTTGGCTCACTCCACGATAAATACTATGCAACTGTCGGTAACGGCACGCCAGTCGCTTACGCCAAGAAATTTGGCGAGGAAATCGCCAAAAAGTTGAAAGAAGCTGACGTTGACGGAGTGATACTTACCTCTACTTGAGGGACTTGTACTCGTTGCGGTGCAACGATCGTGAAGGAACTTGAACGAGTTGGCCTACCCACCGTCCACGTATGTACTATCGTCCCCATTTCGCAAACAGTGGGAGCAAACAGGATAGTACCCTCTGTGGCTATACCGCATCCCTTGGGCGATCCCACCAAGCCCCTTGAGGAAGAGAAGGCAATAAGGCGTCGTTTGTTGCTCAAGGCCCTAGAAGCTTTGCAGGCTGATATTGAGGAACAAACTATTTTCGGAAATTGACGAATGTCGTAGCGTTAAAGGGGCCAAAGAATTAAATCTTTGGCCCCTTTTGTGAACTTTTGTAAGATTGAACAGTCATTTTGACAAGAGGAGCGTGCATGATCACATGCGAAAAGTTGCGATAAAAGAGTATGCTTATTGCCTCAATCACACGCCTGAATTAGCTTATCACTATGGCAATACGCCTTTTTGGGAGAGAAAGATTAAGGGAGAATCAGAGTTTCTGCTTTCTCTGTCAAAGTCCATACGAACCTACGACGAAGCCATCGGTTACGCACCAAATCAAGCTTTTATTGGAGGAATATCCCTTGAAGAATTAGAGGCACATCAAACGCCCTGGTATCAAAACCCGTTAAAGGACGTTTCGCGTTACGGTACATTTGGAGAGATAATGCCTGAGGATGAGTTTCTCGGTTTGATGGATATCTGCGATGTCTTTGATATCATTTGGTTGGAGCAGTCTTTTTCTAAAAAAGTTGAAGATAAGCTTCAGGCGCATCCGTTGATGAATTCAAGCATTTTGCAGCGTTTGGAGAAGGGGCATATTTTCGAGGAAATTGAAAAGGAAATAAGGGAAGATGGAGCCGTGCCGCTTTATTCGGGGGGCGAAATTGTTGGATGTTGCAGAAAGGCCCATGAGTTTGACGAGTGCTTATCATCTTATGTATTGCTCGAGAATATTGCCTGCAAAGCGGGCGGTGTTTTAGCCTTGCTGCATTTATTGAAACGAGCGAACATGAAGCCAGAGGAAGTGGATTTCATCATTGAATGCTCAGAAGAAGCAGCCGGCGACATGAATCAAAGAGGTGGGGGGAATTTTGCTAAATCCATAGGCGAGATTGCTGGTTGCAGCAACGCTAGCGGATGTGATATACGGGGCTTTTGTGCAGGTCCGGTTTATGCCTTGGTGGACGCAGCAGCACAAGTAGCCTCGGGCGTGAGGGAAAACGTAGTAGTATTGGCGGGTGGGGCCCTTCCTAAGCTTTATATGAACGCGAGAGATCATGTTAAAAAAGGCATGCCAGCATTGGAGGACATGTTAGGCAATTTTGCCGTGTTACTTGCCCCTGAAGATGGAGAGTCCCCAGTAATGAGGCTTGACGCCGTAGGAAAACATTCCATAGGAGCGGGAGCATCTCCACAAGCCATAACGGAAGCGTTGGTTTACAAGCCACTGAAACGCATAGGTTTAGGATTTCTGGATGTGGACAAATACGCTGCAGAATTACAAAATCCAGAAATTACATTGCCGGCAGGAGCAGGTAATGTTCCTGAGGCGAACTTTAAAATGATCGCTGCTTTGGCCGTTATGAAAAGGGAACTTGATAAAGCGGGTATGACTGATTTTATAAAAACTCGCGGAATGCCCGGCTTTGCACCGACCCAAGGCCACATCCCTTCAGGTGTGCCGTTTATAGGTTATGCTTGCGAAAATATAAAAAATGGCAAGATGAAACGAGCCATGATCATCGGAAAAGGAAGCTTATTTTTGGCTCGTTTAACTAATCTTTCTGATGGAGTGTCATTCATGATAGAGGCTCCATCGCCAGCAGTTGAAGAAAAAGTAGAAACCCTTACCAAGGAAGAAATAAAGGACACGATTCTTGAAGTGCTTGCCGATATCGCTGAATCCCTGAAGGGTGCGAATGCGAAGTGAGGTCCGAGAGGTGAAGTATAGTGGATGAGTCTAAAGTGAAAAAAATCATTGGCGAGGCATTAGATGAGATTGTGAGAGCAGCAAAGGGAAGCGGTGAGCTTGTTCCTATAGGTTTAATGAGCAGCGGAAGCGAACTGGGCTCAAATGAGTTAGCCTTGGGAGGCAGGCTTGCGCAAGAGCAATACCGCTTCATCAAGGTTGTAATGATAGGCCCTCGAATTGAAGGTTTCAGCGACCTTGAGTGGATAGAGACCGATGATTGTGAAGCTGACATTCAAAAGGCCATGGAAGAGGCCTTAAGGGAAGGTCTCATAAAGGGAGCGGTAGCTCTTCACTATCCTTTTCCTTTGGGGGTTGCAACCGTTGGAATGATATACACTCCTGCGAAGGGAAGACCCCTAATAATTTCGACTTCGACCGGTACCACCTCGACCGATAGAGTGGAAGCAATGATCTTGAACGCTATTTATGGCACAGCTGTAGCTAAGGCAAGGAACATCGAATACCCGAAGGTCGGTATTTTAAATGTGGACGGGGCACAGATTGTTTACAGATCCCTAAAGCGACTGGAAGAAAATGGGTACGAGATCGCATTTGGTAGTACTGTTAGGCAAGAGGGAGGATCTATCCTTAGGGGAAACGATCTTATAGCTGGCTCGGTTGACGTTTGTGTCACCGATACCTTGACGGGAAATGTCTTGGTCAAGGTCTTTAGTGCTTACAACACGGGCGGAAATTATGAGTCGCTTGGTTGGGGGTACGGCCCTTCCGTTGGTGAAGATTGGCCTTACGTGATTTCCATTATCTCTCGAGCCTCCGGGGCTCCTGTCATTGCAAATGCGATTCATTTTACGGCCGAAGTTGCATTAGCCGGATTACCGTCCTTGGCCAAACGAGAAATGGCAATGGCAAAAGATGCAGGCCTTGAAGGGGTGTTGGCGGAGCTTCACGGCAAGAAGGAAGAGAAAGAGGTTGAGATTGAACCTCCCAAGCCGGAGCCGACGGACGAAGAAATCCAAGGCATAGATGTATTGACCATTGAGGATGCCGTAAAAGTGCTTTGGTCTCATGACATTTATGCAGAATCAGCCATGGGTTGTACCGGTCCGGTTATAAAAGTACCATCTCGCTTCCTCGTTGAAGCAAAGCAGCTCTTAAAAGAAGAGGGTTATTTATGAGCAAGAATAAATTTTTTGCTAATATAATATTTCTTTCCTTTTAAATCTTAAATCCCTGTAGGATTTGGATCATAGAAAAATAACGGAAGGGGTGTTGCAACACCCCTTCCGTTATTTTTATGGTGATGGTATAATTCAAGCGTTCAATTTAGTATACCAGTATACTAAAGAGGAGGTGATATAAACATACATAACAGAAGGATAAAAGGTCTTTTTTAGCCCTGTGTGTCAAAGTCGATTTGATGAGGAGGGAAAGCTAGGTATGGAAACATTGCTTGCTGTCAATAATGTAGTAAATTCCATAGTATGGGGACCATGGATGTGTGTTTTTTTGGTTGGCACAGGTGTTTATTTGACGATTATATTGGGCGTACCTCAGGTACGTTACTTCACCCTTTCTTTTAAGAACGTATTTACAAAGAGCGCACTCAAGGGCTATGGCGAAGAAGGTACTATATCTCCCTTTGCAGCGCTAGCTACGGCCCTTGCGGGAACTGTTGGATCTGGGAACATTGCAGGAGCTGCTACAGCCATCCATTTAGGAGGACCTGGTGCGGCCTTTTGGATGTGGGTAAGCGCGATATTTGGTATGACTACAAAGATGGTCGAAGTCATTTTGGCGACTCGTTTTAGAGAAAAAGACGAAGCAGGCAACTGGCGGGGAGGTACGATGTACGTGTTAAGAGCGGCCACGGGACAAAAGTGGCTGGCCTGGCTTTTTGCCCTATTTGCCGCCCTGGCAGCCTTTGGAATTGGCAATATGACCCAAGCCAATTCTACTGCAGAAGCAGTAAATATGGGTTTTGGCGTCCCTCATATATATACTGGAATAGCGCTGGCTTTTCTAACGGCCCTGGTCGTAATCGGTGGCCTAAAAAGTATAGCCAATGCTACCACCATTCTAATCCCTTTCATGTCCGTGTTGTATACTATTGGTGGTCTGGTATTGTTTTTAATGAACATGGATAAATTGCCGGCTGCTTTTGGTGCAGCATTTTATTATGCCTTCCATGATCCTATGGCAATGCCAGGAGCTGTGGCCGGGTGGACACTCAGGCAAGCGCTGGTAAAGGGCACCGCCCGAGGCATCTTTTCAAACGAAGCTGGCCTTGGGTCGGCCCCGATGGTTCATTGCACAGCCATAACGGATCATCCCGTGCGTCAAGGCACCATGGGCATTTTCGAGGTATTTTTGGACACATTTGTGATATGCACTGTAACAGTTATAAGCATCATTGCCACGGGTACTCTCACTGGTTATCCTGAACTTACAGGAGCTCAATTAACTCTAACCGCCTTTAGTACCGTTTGGGGCCGCACAGGCGCGATGTTTTTGGCAGTTTCTCTTGCCCTTTTTGCCTATTCGACGGTGCTTGCATGGTACTGGTACGGTGAAACTGGTGCGACCTATATACTGGGAGTGAAGGTGATTCCCTACTACAAGGCTCTTTGGATCATCTGTATAGTTCTTGGCGCTTGGGGTGGAAGTGAGTTTTTACGGAACATTTGGGACTTTGCCGATACTTTAAACGGCCTGATGGCTATACCTAACCTGATAGCTTTATGGTGGGTGTCTGGTGAGGTGCGGCGGTTAGTGAGAGATTTTGATGCCAGACGAGCTCGTGGTGAGCTGACATAGGCGCCAATGCAAAAAGGGGGCCCTTAGGGCCCCCTTTTTCTTTTTCATCCCGGGGTATCCAGTTATTTGGGGTCTGGGATCCAAATATTTTACGCCACCTCCCGTAAGTCTTCATGTATATTTTATTGAAATATATTGTATAATAAATAAAATATTGTATAATTAACGTTGAAATAGTAGCTTTATTTAAATCATTTAAAAAAGAGGCATTTTTAAAATGGATTTAGGTTATCCGAAAAAGATAAAGGATAACATTTCCAGGATGTAGCTCACCCTCTACAACCGCTAGAAGTAATGTGGCATTTTGAATCGGATAGATGAAAATTACGTGCAAATATCGTACTGCTAAAAACCATCATCATTACAATGTTAGTTTTACTCCCAGAAAAATCAAAAGAGAGTTGATCTTTCACCAGCTTACCTTAAAATGCTTAGTTGAACCATTAAGTCGATAATTTAGATGAATGAAAATTTTCATTTTTGCGACTTTTTAAAATCCCTGCTCAAGGAGGTGACGTGATCTTCATAAAACACAGCGGAAGCTTTATTGGTTCTTTGTGCTCTAATTCTACCTAATAAGCAAGGAGGGCGAGAATATGGAGGTTTTATTGCAGATTAACAGCGTGGTAAATTCTATAGTGTGGGGGCCTTGGATGTGTGCTTTTTTGCTTGGCACGGGAGTCTATTTGACGATTATATTGGGTGTACCCCAGGTACGTTACTTCGTCATGTCTTTTACAAACGTTTTTGGCAAGGGTGCTCGCAAGGGCTATGGCGAAGAAGGCACTATATCTCCCTTTGCAGCGCTAGCTACGGCTCTTGCTGGGACCCTGGGATCTGGCAACATCGCAGGGGCTGCCACGGCTATTCACTTGGGAGGTCCTGGTGCGGCCTTTTGGATGTGGATAAGTGCGCTCTTTGGCATGACTACAAAGATGGTCGAAGTCATTTTGGCGACCCGTTTTAGGGAAAAAGACGAAGCAGGTAACTGGCGCGGAGGGTCTATGTACGTGTTAAGAGCGGCCACGGGACAAAAGTGGCTGGCCTGGCTTTTTGCCCTATTTGCCGCCCTGGCAGCCTTTGGAATTGGCAATATGACCCAAGCCAATTCTACTGCAGAAGCAGTAAATTTGGGTTTTGGCGTCCCTCATATATATACTGGAATAGCGCTGGCTTTTCTAACGGCCCTGGTCGTAATCGGTGGCCTAAAAAGTATAGCCAATGCTACCGTCATCATAATTCCTTTTATGTCTGTATTGTACTTTGCTGGAGGCGTGATACTCTTTGTGATGAATATGGACAAATTGCCTGCTGCTTTTGGGGCTGCATTTCGTTACGCCTTCCATGATCCTATGGCAATGCCGGGTGCTATTGCCGGATGGTCCGTGAGACAGGCAATGATAAAGGGCACCGCCCGAGGCATCTTTTCAAACGAAGCTGGCCTTGGGTCGGCCCCGATGGTTCATTGCACAGCCATAACGGATCATCCCGTGCGTCAAGGCACCATGGGCATTTTCGAGGTATTTTTGGACACATTTGTGATATGCACTGTAACAGTTATAAGCATCATTGCCACGGGTACTCTCACTGGTTATCCTGAACTTACAGGAGCTCAATTAACTCTAACCGCCTTTAGTACCGTTTGGGGCCGCACAGGCGCGATGTTTTTGGCAGTTTCTCTTGCCCTTTTTGCCTATTCGACGGTGCTTGCATGGTACTGGTACGGTGAAACTGGTGCGACCTATATACTGGGAGTGAAGGTGATTCCCTACTACAAGGCTCTTTGGATCATCTGTATAGTTCTTGGCGCTTGGGGTGGAAGTGAGTTTTTACGGAACATTTGGGACTTTGCCGATACTTTAAACGGCCTGATGGCTATACCTAACCTGATAGCTTTATGGTGGGTGTCTGGTGAGGTGCGGCGGTTAGTGAGAGATTTTGATGCCAGACGAGCTCGTGGTGAGCTGACATAGGCGCCAATACAAGAAAAGGAGGCCTAACGGCTTCCTTTTTTCTTTCTTAGGGGGTGTTTTGGTTGGATTTAAGACCTACGAGGTATGAAGTTAACCTGAAAAATTTACAATATAACTTTATTAACATAAGGAATTTCGTCGGACCAAAAGCACAAGTAATATCGGTGGTAAAGGCGAATGGTTATGGCATGGGAATTGCCAGGATCTCAAAGGCTTTAGTGGAAGCTGGTTGTCAGAGGCTTGCCGTCGCTACACCCGATGAGGCCGTAAGTTTACGGGAAGCAGGCATCCAAGAACCCGTGCTTGTCCTTGGTCCCTCACCCCATGAAGCTGCAGAATATTATGTCAGATATGATATAGCTGCAGCATTGACCGATATGTCCTTTGCGCATACAGCAAGCCGGACAGCAGAAAAACAAGGTAAACTAGCACGCCTTCACCTAAAAATTGACACAGGCATGGGGAGAATTGGCTTTTTGCCCGAAGAATTGGCGAAAATATTGCCGGAACTAAAAAGCTTGCCTTGTCTCGATATTGAGGGAGTTTTTACTCACTTTGCTACGGCCGATGAGCTTAACCTGGATTATACGCATTGGCAGTTTAAAAGATTTGCTAGAGCCATGGACATATTGGAGGAATATGGAAGTAAAACTAGGTTGCGCCACGTTTGCAACAGTCCGGCGACACTCAATACCCCAGACTATCATTTGGATGCTGTTAGGCCCGGGTTGATATTATATGGAATGTGGCCGTCTGAAACATGCAGTAGGCCCTTCGAGCTAAAACCTGTATTTCAGATCAAGACTGAAGTGGCTGTTCTGAGGACATTGCCGTTGGGAAGCGGTGTGGGTTATGGATTGCGCTATATGACTCGAGGGGAGGAAAGAATAGCCGTTTTGCCCATAGGATATCACGATGGCTATCCGCGCAACCTTTCCATGAAGGCAAGCGTTTTAGTAAGGGGAGTGCGTGCTCCCATAGTAGGAAGCATTTGTATGGACCAAATGATGGTAAACGTTACCCACATACCGGACGTAAATGTGAAAGACGAAGTAGTGCTCCTCGGAAGTCAGGGAGAAGAGCGCATAACGCCAGAGGAGATAGCTTGCTTGCTTGGAACCATAAATTACGAGATACCTAATTTATTTACACCGCGAGTTCCTCGTGTATATTTATGAGGATATATTGTATAATCTATGTTGAAGTGATAGTTTTATCTATCTCAAATAATAAAAAAGGAGGCATTTTTTAAATGAGGATAGGTTGTCCGAAAGAGGTAAAAGATAACGAGTTCAGGGTAGGGCTTACTCCAGCAGCCGCGAGGAGCTATGTTGATGCCGGACATGAAGTGGTGGTAGAAAAAGGTGCCGGTACTGGCTCAGGAATCACTGACGAAGAATATAAGGCTGCCGGGGCTAAAATATTGGACACGGCTAAAGAGGTTTGGTCTACTGCTGACATGATCGTAAAGGTTAAAGAACCGCTTCCCCAAGAATACGATCTAATGCGTGAGAACCAGTTAATTTACACTTATTTTCACTTTGCTGCAGATGAGACGTTGACTAAAACCTGCCTGGACAAAAAGATAATAGCTGTAGCTTACGAGACGGTTCAAGAAGCCGATGGCTCGTTGCCTTTGTTAAGACCGATGAGCACCATTGCTGGGCGCATGGCCTGTTTGATGGGAGCTTACTACCTGGGTAAGCCTCATGGGGGTATGGGATTGCTTCCCACGGGCGTTCCGGGAGTTGCTCCAGCCAATATATTGGTAATTGGCGGCGGTGGCGTGGGAAGCAATGCCGCGAGAGTTGGCGCCGGACTTGGTGCAAAGGTGACCATACTTGATGTAAGTCCGAAGGTTCTTGAAAATTTGACTCAAATCATGCCTCCAAATGTGTTCCCTCTGTTTAGCGATAGTCATACCTTGGAAGCAGAGTTAAAAGAAGCAGATATAGTAGTAGGTGCTGTGTTAATACCTGGTGCAAAAACGCCAAAGCTGGTTCGCAAAGAACATTTGAAGCTAATGAAGCCAGGTTCCGTGATCGTAGACGTGGCGATCGATCAAGGTGGATGTGCTGAAACTTCGAAACCAACAACTCACTCTGATCCCGTATTTGTGGTAGATGGCGTGGTTCACTACTGTGTCGCAAATATGCCTGGGGCTTATTCCAGAACTGCCACCTTTGCTCTCAGCAACAATACCATACGATACGGACTACAGATTGCCAATAAAGGTGTAGAGCGTGCCTGCAGGGAAAATCCAGCGCTTTCGAAGGGATTAAACATGTATAAAGGCGTTATTACCTATAAACCCGTGGCAGAAGCCTTTGGCATGGAAGATTTGTATAAGCCTCTAGAAGAAGTCATATAAAAAGCTGCTTCCTCATAACCCGATAGGTTGTCAAAAGGCGGAAGTTATGCGACTTCCGCCTTGATTTATCCAGCCTTCGCCCGTCAAGGCAAGAGATATGAAGAGGTTGCAATAGCCTTTGGTTGCTGGTATAAGGTATGCGTTAACTTTAGCTTGCTGTTTTGTCTATGGATAAAATGTTCAAGTCTATTGTTCTTAATTTTTTTCTGTTGGAGGTAGCCATATGAAAGAATTGCTTCTTTCCCTCACTCATTTTCCTAAAGATGAATTGGATGAGGCGGAGTTAGCGGCTTTCCGCCGTGCTGCTAAAACGTGCCGAGGTTGGATTCTGACAATGACCACGGCAGCAAATAGTGGACATCCCGGAGGTTCCATGTCAAGCATCGAGATGTATTTGCTGACCTATGCCGTTTCGGATTTGCGCAGACAAAACGCCGATGACATAAATAGAGACTTTATCGTCATTAGCCATGGTCATACTGCGCCCGCTGCCTACTCAACACTTGCCTATCTTGGATTCTTTGACCCTACAGAACTTTTGGGAAATTTTAGGCGAGTTGGGAGCCCTTTTCAGGGTCACGTTGAGCGCTCCGTGCGTGGCATAGATTGGGCGAGTGGAAATCTGGGACAAGGATTAGCCGCAGGCGTGGGTTATGCCTTAGCGCAAAAGAAAAGACAAAACAACGGTCACGTATTTGTTTTGATGGGAGACGGCGAACAGACTAAAGGACAAGTGTCCGAAGCGCGAAGAATCGCCGTGAAAGAAGGCTTGGATAACATCACGGCCTTGATAGATTTTAATCATATTCAAATCAGTGGTTTCGTTGAAGAGGTCATGCCTGTTCAATATAAAAAACTGTGGGAAGTTGATGGTTGGCAAGTATATGAATGCGATGGGCATGACCCTTCGAATATTTACTCTGCTCTGAAAAAGGCATACGAGGACCAAAGACCAAGCGTGGTGGTTTGTAACACCACTATGGGCAAGGGGGTCTCTTTCATGGAAGCCATTCCTGATTTTCATGGCAGGGCGCTGAGCAAAGAACTATATGTGAAAGCAATGGAAGAGCTGGGAGAAGACCCATCGATGTTAGAGGATGCGTTAAGTGCGCGGAAAGGTCCTCTGCCCAAGGGCAGGGTTGTTTGTCCCACAGCCTTGCCCATTGAAGTAGGTACTCCTTTTGTTTACCCTCCAACCGCTAAGATGGATAACAGGAGTGCTTTCGGTAAAGCTTTGGCAAACATTGGAGACTTAAATTACGGAAAGCCGGTACCCGTTTTGGTCTTTGATTGTGATTTGGCTTCCTCAGTTAGAGTAGATGAATTTGCAAAGAAGTGTCCTGATTGGTTTATAGAAACTGGAATTCAGGAGCATGCCACAGCTACTGTAGCAGGTGCATCGTCTTGTGGGGGCGCAGTGAGCGTTTGGGCCGATTTTGGTGTGTTTGGGCTTTCTGAAGTATATAACCAACAACGATTGAACGATATCAACAGGACCAATCTCAAGCTTTTTTTGACCCATGTGGGTTTAGACGTAGGAGAAGATGGCATGACCCATCAGTGCATAGATTACTGCGGATTACTTCGCAATCTTTTTGGCTGGAAATCGGTCGTACCCATTGATCCCAACCAAACCGATAAAGTCACCAGATGGGCGCTATGTCAGGAAGGCAACGTATGCGTTGCCATGGGCAGGAGCAAAGTTCCTGTTTTGACGAAAGAAGACGGAGTTACCCCTTTTTATGACGAGGATTACGTCTTTAATTACGGAACTATTGATATGATTAGAGACGGTTACGATGCTTCCGTGTTTGCGATGGGTCATATGGTTTACCGAGCCCTTCAGGCAAGAAAATTGCTGGAAGAAAAAGGCGTTTCCTTGCGCGTTTATGGAGTTTCCTGTCCCTTAGCCTTAGACGATGAAGTTGTGACGGAAGCTGTTAAAATGGGACCTATCTTTACCTATGAAGATCATCATATCCGCACGGGATTGGGTCAGGAGATGATATCAAAGCTCCAACGTTTGGACCTGAGGGGAAGGGTAAAGCCCTTAGGAGTTTGGCGCTTTGGCGATTCAGGACCTTCTGAAGAAGTATTTGAAGCGATGGGATTGGACTCTAAAGCATTGGTCCATTGTATTTTACAGGAGTGACATTGATGTTAGAAGAGGGGACGCTTGTTTTTTTGCGTTCGGCCAATAGAAAAGATAGTTTTTTGGTTTC
>Ga0208938_1000046_pt1 | contig 123474 bp, 111 predicted proteins | sample AD_UKC125_MetaG_FD_184434 | JGI IMG/M metagenome (GOLD analysis project Ga0208938, IMG submission 184434) | Active sludge microbial communities of municipal wastewater-treating anaerobic digesters from USA - AD_UKC125_MetaG (SPAdes) (version 2) | ecosystem: Engineered > Bioreactor > Anaerobic...
TGCTCTCCGGCCAGCTCGACGCCGCCTGGGCGCGCTGGTCGCGGCCGTGGACGATGGCTGCCTGGGTTTTCCTGACCCTGGGCATCGCCATGGGTTCGTGGTGGGCCTACTACGAACTGGGCTGGGGCGGCTGGTGGTTCTGGGACCCGGTCGAAAACGCCTCCTTCATGCCGTGGCTGGTCGGCACGGCGCTGATCCATTCATTGGCCGTCACCGAGAAACGCGGCAGCTTCAAGAACTGGACGGTGCTGCTGGCGATTTCCGCCTTCTCGCTGTCGCTGCTCGGCACCTTCCTCGTTCGTTCGGGCGTGCTGACCTCGGTGCATGCCTTCGCCACCGACCCGCGCCGCGGCATCTTCATCCTGATCTTCCTGGTCGCCGTCATCGGCAGCTCGCTCGCGCTGTTCGCCTGGCGCGCGCCAAAGGTCGGGCTGGGCGGGCGCTTCGCGCTGGTCTCGCGCGAATCGTTGCTGCTGACCAACAACGTGCTGCTGGTCGTCGCCTGCGCCACGGTGCTGCTCGGCACGCTCTATCCGCTGCTGATCGACGCGCTCGGCGTCGGCAAGATTTCGGTCGGTCCGCCCTATTTCAACGCGGTGTTCGTGCCGGTAATGACGCCGATCCTCTTCCTGATGGGGGTCGCCCCGTTCGCCCGCTGGAAGGAAGCATCGCTGTCCGAGATCGCCCGTGCCGTGCGCTGGGCGCTGGCCCCGGCGGTCGTCGTCGCCATCGCCATCCCGCTGGTTTATGGCGCCTGGTCGGCGTTGACCGCACTCGGCCTGCTGCTGGCGGCGTGGATCGTCTGCACCGCCCTGCTCAACTTCGCCGAACGCGTCCAGCACACGCGCGCCGGCCGTTCCTTCCTGGCCGCCGCGCTGAAGCAGCCGCGCAGCTTCTTCGGCATGCACCTCGCCCACATCGGCATCGCCGTCTTCGTCGTCGGCGTCACCATGGTCAGCAGCTTCCAGGAAGAAAAGGACGTCAAGATGGCGCCGGGCGAGTCGGTCGATGTCGCCGGTTACCACTTCACCTTCAAGGGGGTCAGGGCGGTCGAGGGGCCGAACTACGTGGCGGCCCAGGGCGATTTCGATCTCGCGGTCAACGGCAAATTCCTGCGCAAAATGACCCCGGAAAAGCGCAACTACCACTCCTCGGCGATGCCGATGACCGAGGCCGCCATCGACGCCGGCTTCCTGCGCGACGTCTATGTCTCGCTCGGCGAGCCGATCGACCGCGACAAGCCGGAAGGCGAGTGGGCGGTGCGCGTCTATTACAAGCCCTTCGTCGACTGGATCTGGGGCGGCTGCGTGCTGATGGCGCTCGGCGGCCTGGTCGCCATGCTCGACCGCCGCTACCGCGTCAAATCCCGCGCTGCGGCAGCAGTCACCACCCCGGCAGGAAGCCAACAAGCATGAACCGTTATTACTGGATACTCGGCGCCTTCGCCGCCCTCGTCGCCCTGCTCGCCGTCGGTCTCGGCCTCAACCCGCGCGACGTGCCGTCGCCGCTGGTCGGCAAGCCAGCGCCGGCCTTCACACTGAGCCAGCTAGCCGAACCGGACAAGACCCTGTCACCCAAGGACCTGCAGGGCAAGGTCTGGCTGCTCAACGTCTGGGCCTCGTGGTGCGTTTCCTGCCGCGCCGAGCACCCGATCCTCGTCGAGTTCTCGAAGAAATCCGACGTGCCCCTGATCGGCCTCAACTACAAGGAAGTGCGCGGCGACGGCGGCTTCGACATGAGCAAGATGGCGCCCGAGGAAGAAAGGAAGCTCGCCTTCCAGCGCGCCAACGCCTGGCTGAGCCAGCACGGCGATCCGTACAAGCTGACGGTGATGGATCTCGACGGCCGCGTCGGCATCGATTACGGCGTCTACGGCGTGCCGGAAACCTACGTCATCGACAAGGCCGGCGTCATCCGCATGAAGCACACCGGCCCGGTCACCCCAGACGTTCTCGGCCAAAAGATCATGCCGCTACTGGCGGAGCTGAACAAATGAAGCTGCTGCTGCCGCTGATTTTTGCCCTTTTTTTCGCGTCGACCGCAACTGCCGTCGATAGCGCCACCGAGGCGGCGCTGGCGGCCGACCCGGTCGCCGAAAAGCGCCTCCAGCATCTCTCCGAGGAACTGCGCTGCCTGGTCTGCCAGAACCAGACGATCGCCGACTCCAACGCCGAACTGGCGCAGGATCTGCGCCGCGAAATCCGCGGCATGATCAAGGACGGCAAGAGCGACAGGGAAATCATCGACTTCATGGTCGTCCGCTACGGCGATTTCGTGCTCTACCGGCCGCCGGTCAAGGGCATCACGCTGCTGCTCTGGGGCGGCCCGGTGGCACTGATGCTGCTCGGCATCTTCGCGCTAGTCCGCTACCTGCGCCGGCGCGCCACGCGCATTGCCGACGACCGGCCGCTCTCGGCCGACGAGACCAGCCGCGCCGACGCACTGCTCAAGGAAAGCAACCCGAAATGACCCAGTTTGCCATTTTCGCCACCCTGCTCATCGTGGTGGTCGCCGCCTTCGTCCTGCCGCCGCTGTGGCTCGGCCTGCGCGCCCCCGGGGCCAGCGCCGACCGCAAGGAAGCCAACCTCGCCATCTTCCGCGACCAGTTGCGCGAACTCGAACGCGAGAAAGGCGAGGGCACGCTGGCCGAGACCGACTTCGAGCAGGCCAGACGCGAGCTGCAGCGCCGCCTGCTGGAAGAGGTCGAGCCGGAAGCCGGCGGCGCGCCAGTGGCCAGCCACGCCCCCAGCCGCAAGACCGCCATCGCCCTGCTGCTGCTGTTGCCGATCCTCGCCCTGCTCGGCTATGGCATGCTCGGCAAGCCGCAGGCGCTCGACCCGATGCAGACCGCCGCACAGCCGAAGATGACGGCCGAACAGATCAACGCCATGGTCGCCAAGCTGGCCGAGCGCATGCAGGCCAACCCCGACGACATGCAGGGCTGGCTGATGCTGGCGCGCTCGTACAAGACCATGGGCCGCTACGAAGACGCCGTCGCCGCCTATGGCAAGGCGGAGAAGGTCATCGACACTGATCCCGAGTTGCTCGCCAGCTACGCCGAAACCATCGCCATGGCCGCCGGCAAGGGGCTCCAGGGCAAGCCGGCGCAACTGATTGAGCGCGCGCTGAAGCTCGACCCGCAGCAACCGCACGCCCTCTTCCTCGCCGGCGCCGCCGCCATGGAAGCCGGCGACAACAGGAAAGGCATCGCCTACTGGGAAGCCCTGCTGCCGCAGGTCGAACCGGGTTCGGAGATCGACCAGATGCTGCGCAGCGGCATCGACAAGATGAAGGCAGGCGGCTGAAGCGTGGTCGACGCCAGCCGGCGCGGCTTCTTCCGCGGTCGACCGCGCCCCAAGGGTGAAATCCGCCCGCCCTGGGCGCTCGACGAACCAGCCTTCACCGACGCCTGCACGCGCTGCAACGATTGCCTCGCCGCCTGCCCGGAAAAAATCGTTGTCACCGGCGGCGGCGGCTTCCCGACCGTCGATTTCCGCCACGGCGCATGCACGTTCTGCGGCAACTGCGTCAGCGCCTGCATACCCGGCGCGCTGGCCCGAACCGAAGGCGGCCGGCCCTGGTTGCTCAAGGCGAGCATCGGCGCGGTCTGCCTGCCCACCCAGGGAGTCGAATGCCGGGTCTGCGGCGACTTCTGCGATGCGCGCGCCATTCGCTTCGCCCCCCGCCTGGGCGGCTCCCCGCTTCCCGCCATCGACAAGGACACCTGCACCGGTTGCGGGGCCTGCGTCGCGCCGTGCCCGACAGCGGCGATAACCATCCGGCTCTGACGCGGAATGCGGCGCGCCATTTTGCAGGCAAACGGATCGCCGACTGCACTTTCCCGGTCGCGGCATCTGGCGGAATCGGAAGGTTTGGAGTCATAATGCGCCGTTGTTTTCACGGTCAATGATTCAACGGAAAGGATGTGCCATGCATCGGCTCCGCTTGCCCGAGCCGCGTCGCGATATTGCACCTGCATTCACGGATGCCGAATCCGCCCAGGCCTGGCTTGGCGCATTGCCATCGACACCTCCGCTGGGGGTCTTCTCCGCATTGCTCGAACAGATTCAGGCGCTTGATGGTTCGGCCATACCACCCGCACAAGTGGTCAGTCTGCTCAACCAGTTGCGTGCGGTCGCCGTTCCGCTGCAGTCCGTGGTAGAAGAGTTGTTTACGCGCAAGGCCCTGCCCATGCAGGCAGGCGAAGAACAAGCCTTTGAGATCACTCACCGGCTCTGGATGCAGTTCGGCATCGCCTACCTGCGTTTCGCCCCGCAATGCACACCCGCAAATCGTTCCCTGCCGCTGCATCGCGCCACCACCGCATTCCGCCTCGCCCAGTACTGCCACTTTCTGGCTGCCCGCACCTGCCCTCCGATAGCGGACAATCTCCTGCTCATGGCGTTTGCCGCCGCAGAAGCCAACGGCGTACTGCGCCGGCCGCTGGTCGACCCGGATTTCCCGCAGCACGGCAAGGGAAGCGTCTCGGGGCAATTGGCCTGGGCGATCCTGATGCGCATGGCCGATCCCTATCACCTGACCGCCACCCAGCTTCCGGTCGTCAATCGCCTTTACAGCCGCTGGCGCGAACTGGTCAGCTTCCAGTCCGAGCCGGACAGCAGCAACGCAACCTACGTCGTCGATCTGGCTGCTCTTTTCGACGATCTGCCGCCGGGAGTTCCGCGTTTCCTCAACCTGCGCACGGTCGCGGTCAAGCTTGGACAGCGCATCAAGCTGCTCGGCGCGGGCGAGTCGCCGGAATCCCTCAAGCTCGGGCGCTTGCTTTCAGCCCCTGCGGCCATTCGCTTTCTTCAGGATCTCGAGCAATACCTTCAGCCGCCGAGCAGGACAGCGCCACAAAAGAAAGACGAGATCGAAATCGTCTTCGGCAGTGAAGATGCCTATGCCTTGCTCAGGGACAGGATACTCAATCCGGTCGGTGCCCAGAAGGCTGACCAGCCGCTCGTCTATCAGCGAAAGGCCGTTTTCGGTATCGATCAGGCATCCCCGCTGCGCACGAACAGGAACCGCCAGACAGTGCCCGGCGAACACTGGAAACTTACCGGCAGCGTGGCCACGCTGCCGCCCCAGCCCGGGGCGAGCCGGCGGCTGGCGCCCACCCTAATCGCCGCGCTTGCCGGCGAAAGCCCCAGCCTCGGGATCATGACCAGCCTGCAGTGCGACGATGACGGAACTCTCTCGGCGCGATTGAGATGGTATGACGAGGAAGCCGAGGCCTGCAATCTCAAGCGCCTCGCTCCCAAGGGCGACCGCCTGGTCCGAGTGCCGGCCTTCCTGCTGCGGCACAAGTGGGGCATCTCGCTCGTCCTGCCCGCTGACGCCGGTGCCCGTCTCAGCGTCAGCCTCGACCTCGCCGATTGCTCGGTCGAGCAGGTGATTCCCACCGAGATCGTCGACCGCGGAAGCGACTTCATACACTACGCGTGCAAGCTTCCATGAAAGCCCAGAGCCCGTCCGAAGACGGGCCCTGGCGACGCGGTCGACCGTCAGGGACGACCGAAATCCAGGCTATTCGAACTCGATGATGACCTGATCGACTGCCAGGCTATCGCCGGCGGCAGCGGAGACTTTCTTGACCTTGCAGTCCTGGTCCGCCCGCAGGATATTCTCCATCTTCATCGCTTCGATGACCGCCAGTTTCTCGCCGGCCTTGACCTCCTGACCGACCTTGACCGCCACTTCGCGCAGCAGGCCTGGCATCGGGGAGAGCAGGTACTTCGAGAGGTCGGGTGGCAGCTTCTCGGGCATCAGTGCGAGCAGTTCTGCGGCGCGGGCGCTCATGACCATGAAGCTGGCGTGGGCGCCCCAGTGGAACAGGATGTAGCGGGTTCTGCGGCGCTCGACCTGCAGGGTGAATTCCTCGCCATTGCAGGTTCCGTTGAACAGTGACTCGCCCAGCTTCCAGTCCGAGCGGATCTCGTAATTCTCCCCCATGTACTCGACGTGGTAACCGCCCTGGATCGGCCGGGCAACGACCATATGCTTCTCATTGCCGCGTCGGCGCAGATGCACCACACACCACTTGTCGCTGACGATGCGCTCATGGCCGTGCAACTGGCCGGAAACCGATGCGCCGCGGTCGGTGTAGGCGCGATAGACGTAAGCGGCGACCGACACCAGCAGGGCCGGATCGTCATGCGGAACCATCGAGGCATTGAAGCCCTTGGGGTATTCCTCGGCGATGAAGCTGGTATTGAAATTGCCGGCCTGGAAACGCGGATGCTGCATCAGCGCTGCCTGGAATGGGATGTTCGAGGAAATGCCGCGGATGACGAAGGCGTTCAGTGCGTCACGCATGCGTGCGATCGCCTGTTCGCGGGTCGCTCCATGGACGATCAGTTTGGAGATCATCGAGTCGTAGAACATCGAGATCTCGCCGCCTTCATAGACGCCGGTATCGACCCGCACCTGACCCGGAATTTCCTTTGGCGGCTGAAACTTGATCAGACGACCGGTGGAGGGCAGGAAGCCGCGGAACGGATCTTCGGCGTTGATCCGGCATTCCATCGCCCAGCCGTTGATGCCGACGTCGGCCTGGGTGATCGGCAGCTTCTCGCCGTAGGCAACGCGGATCATCTGCTCGACGAGGTCGAGGCCAGTAATCAGTTCGGTGACCGGGTGTTCCACCTGCAGGCGGGTGTTCATTTCCAGGAAGTAGAACTCCTTGGTCGCGCCGGAGACCACGAACTCGACCGTACCCGCCGACTCATAGTTCACCGCACGGGCCAGGGCCACGGCCTGTTCGCCCATCGCCTTGCGCATCTCGGCGTCGACGAACGGCGACGGCGCTTCCTCGATCACCTTCTGGTGACGACGCTGGATCGAGCAGTCGCGCTCGTTCAGGTAGACGTAGTTGCCGTGCGAGTCGCCGAGCACCTGAATCTCGATGTGGCGCGGCTCCAGCACATACTTCTCGATGAAGACGCGGTCGTCGCCAAAGGCGTTTTTCGCCTCATTCACGCAGGACGAGAAGCCCTCGAAGGCCTCCTTGTCGTCGAAGGCAACGCGCAGGCCCTTGCCGCCACCGCCGGCAGAGGCCTTGATCATGACCGGATAGCCGATGCCTTGGGCGATCTTAACCGCTTCGTCCGGACCGGAAATGGCCTCGTTGTAGCCGGGAATGGTGTTGACCCTGGCCTCGAGCGCCAGTCTCTTGGATTCGATCTTGTCGCCCATCTTGCCGACCGAGTAATGCTTCGGGCCGATGAACTTGATCCCTTCTTCTTCCAGACGACGCGAGAACTCGGCGTTCTCGGACAGGAAGCCGTAGCCTGGATGGACCGCCTCGGCGCCGGTCTGCTTGCAGGCGGCGATAATCTTGTCCATGGCCAGGTAGGACTCCTTCGACGCGGCCGGGCCGATGCAGACGGCTTCGTCGGCCAGGTCGACGTGCAGGGCGTCCTTGTCGGGCTCGGAATAGACGGCGACTGTGGCGATGCCCATCTTGCGGGCGGTCTTGATGACGCGGCAGGCAATCTCACCGCGGTTGGCAATCAGAATCTTCTTGAACATTTATCTATTCCTCCCTGGCGCTTACAGCGGAATATTGCCGTGCTTGCGCCACGGGTTGTCGAGTTTCTTGTCACGCAGCATGGCCAGCGAGCGGGCGATGCGCTTGCGCGTCGCATGCGGCATGATGACGTCGTCGATGAAGCCACGCGCCCCGGCGACGAACGGGTTGGCGAACTTTGCCTTGTATTCGGCTTCACGCTCGGCGAGCTTGGCGACATTGTTCTTTTCCTCGCGGAAGATGATCTCGACCGCGCCCTTCGGCCCCATGACCGCAATTTCAGCCGACGGCCAGGCCAGGTTGACGTCGCCGCGCAGGTGCTTGGATGACATCACGTCGTAGGCGCCGCCGTAGGCCTTGCGGGTGATGATGGTGACCTTGGGTACGGTGCATTCGGCGTAGGCATAGAGCAGCTTGGCGCCATGCTTGATGATCCCGCCATACTCCTGAGCGGTGCCCGGCATGAAGCCCGGCACGTCCACGAAGGTGACGACCGGGAAGTTGAAGGCATCGCAGAAGCGGACGAAACGTGCGGCCTTGATCGACGACTTGATATCCAGACAGCCGGCCAGCACGAGCGGCTGGTTGGCGACGAAACCGACCGGATGGCCGTCGATACGTCCGAAGCCGATGATGATGTTCCTCGCGTAGTCGGACTGCAGCTCGAAGAAGTCGTTGTCGTCGACCACCTTGATCAGCAGTTCCTTCATGTCGTAGGACTTGTTGGCGCTGTCCGGAACCAGCGTGTCGAGCGAGTAATCCATGCGGTCAGCCGGATCGTTGGTCGGCGTATGGGGCGGCTTTTCCCTGTTGTTGGCCGGGATGAAATTCATGAAGCGGCGCAGCATGGACAGGGCTTCGACATCGTTTTCAAAGGCCAGGTCGGCAACGCCGGACTTGCCGGTGTGGGTGATCGCACCACCGAGTTCCTCGGCAGTGACGTCTTCGTGGGTCACCGTCTTGACCACTTCCGGGCCGGTGACGAACATGTAGGACGAATCCTTGACCATGAAGATGAAATCGGTCATCGACGGCGAGTAGACCGCGCCACCGGCACAGGGACCCATGATCAGGGAAATCTGCGGCACGACGCCGGAAGCCATCACGTTGCGCTGGAACACGTCGGCGTAGCCGCCCAGCGAGGCGACGCCTTCCTGGATGCGCGCGCCGCCCGAGTCGTTGAGGCCGATCACCGGGGCGCCAACCTTGATCGCATGATCCATGACCTTGCAGATCTTCTCGGCATGGGTTTCGGACAGCGAGCCGCCGAAAACCGTGAAGTCCTGCGAGAAGACAAAGACCAAGCGGCCATTGATCGTGCCGTAGCCAACCACGACACCGTCACCCGGGGTTTTTTCCACTTGATCCATGCCGAAATCGGTGCAGCGGTGCTCCTTGAACATGTCCCATTCCTCGAAGGAATCCGGGTCGAGCAAGAGCTCGATGCGTTCGCGTGCGGTCAGCTTGCCCTTCTTGTGCTGGCTGTCGATGCGCCTCTGGCCGCCGCCGAGGCGGGCCAGTTCACGCTTTTTTTCCAGCTGGCGGATGATGTCGATCATGGAAAACTCCCTTGGTGGTTCGGGTAATTTGATTCAATGGTTGAGATAGTCGAGCAGCGTATACGCCGCTGCAGCCGGTGTCGTATGCCCCTGTTCGACCGACCGGGTCAATGCCGGCAGGTTTACCTTCACGCGCGGGTGATGACGGAAATGCTGGCGCAACCCCGAATCGATCAACTGCCACATCCACGACAGCGCCTGGTGCTGGCGCTTGGCGGCGAATTCGCCGGTCGGCTTGAGCGCCACCTGATATTTCTCGACCTCGGCCCAGAAGTCGGCGATGCCTTCCTTGTGCAGGGCAGACAGCGTGATCACCGGCGGCGCCCAGTTCGGCGAAGCCGGGCGCAGCATGTGCAGGGCGTTGCGCCACTGGGCGCGGACGACGGCGGTCGCCTGTCGGTCGATATCGGCCTTGTTGATGACCACCATGTCGGCGATCTCGACGATACCCTTCTTGATCGCCTGCAGGTCGTCGCCGGCATTCGGCAACTGCAGCAGGCAGAACATGTCGACCATGCCGGCTACCGTCGTTTCCGACTGGCCGACGCCGACCGTCTCGATGATGATCACGTCGTAGCCCGAAGCCTCGCACAGCAGCATGGCCTCGCGCGTCTTCTCGGCGACGCCGCCGAGCGAACCGGCCGACGGGCTGGGACGGATGAATGCTTCCTCGCGTTGGCTCAACAGTTCCATGCGCGTCTTGTCGCCGAGGATGGAACCGCCGGAGACCGACGACGACGGGTCGACCGCGAGCACGGCCAACTTCTTGCCCTGTTCGATCAGCCAGACCCCGAGCGCCTCGATGAAGGTCGATTTGCCCGCCCCCGGCACACCGGAGATGCCGATGCGGATGGCGTTGCCGGTACTCGGCAACAGAGCGTTCAGTACCTGCTGGGCGCGCTGCTGGTGGTCGTGACGGGTCGACTCGATCAGCGTGATCGCCTTGGCCAGCGCCCGGCGCTGACCGGCCAGCACGCCCTCGACCAGCGTCTGGTCAGCCGATGACAGGGAATGCGCCAGCACGGGTGCTTCGCCCAGATTCATCCCTTGCTTAACCGCGCGCCTTGCGGATTTCTTCCAGCACCTTGCGGGCCGAATCCTCGATCCGGGTACCCGGCCCGAAGATGGCCTTGGCGCCGGCATTGAACAGGTAGTCGTAGTCCTGCGCCGGGATGACGCCGCCGGCGAAAACGATGATATCGTCAGCGCCCTGCGCCTTCAGCGACTTGACCAGTTCCGGCAGCAGGGTCTTGTGACCGGCTGCCAGCGACGAGACGCCGACGGCATGGACGTCGTTCTCGATGGCTTGGCGGGCGGCCTCTTCCGGGGTCTGGAAGAGCGGCCCCATGTCGATGTCGAAGCCGAGATCGGCATAGGCGGTGGCGACGACCTTGGCGCCGCGGTCGTGGCCGTCCTGGCCGAGTTTGGCGATCATGATGCGCGGCCGGCGGCCCTCTTCTTCGGCAAACCTGGCGACGTCGGCCTTGATGGTTTCCCAGCTTGCCTGACCTTCCACGACACCTCCGTAAACACCCGAAATGGTCTGGTTGTTGGCGCGGAAGCGGCCGAAGACGACTTCCAGTGCGTCGGAAATTTCACCGACCGTGGCGCGCAGGCGCACCGCCTTGACGGTCAGGTCGAGGAGATTGCCCTCGCCGGTCTTGGCGCATTCGGTCAGCGCCGCCAGTGCGGCATCGACTTTGGCCTGGTCGCGCATCGCGCGGATGCGCGCCAGACGCTCGACCTGTGCCTCGCGCACGACGTGATTGTCGATGTCGAGGATGTCGATCGGATCTTCCTTGGCCAGCTTGTACTTGTTGACCCCGACGATGACGTCCTTGCCGGAATCGATGCGCGCCTGCTTGTCGGCAGCGCAGGTTTCGACCTGCATCTTGGCCCAGCCGGATTCGACGGCCTTGGTCATGCCGCCCATCGCCTCGATTTCCTGGATGATGCCCCAGGCCTTGTCGGCCATGTCCTGGGTCAGCTTTTCCATCATGTAGGAACCGGCCCACGGATCGACGACGTTGGTGATGTGGGTTTCTTCCTGGATGATCAGCTGCGTGTTGCGGGCGATGCGGGACGAGAACTCGGTCGGCAGCGCGATGGCTTCGTCGAGCGCATTGGTGTGCAGCGACTGGGTGCCGCCGAACACCGCCGCCATCGCTTCGATGGTCGTGCGCACGACGTTGTTGTACGGATCCTGCTCGGTCAGCGACCAGCCGGAAGTCTGGCTGTGCGTGCGCAGCATCTTCGACTTGGCGTTCTTGGCGTTGAAACCGGTCATGATGCGGTCCCACAACAGGCGACCGGCGCGCATCTTGGCGATTTCCAGGTAGAAGTTCATGCCCACCGCCCAGAAGAAGGACAAGCGACCGGCGAAGGTGTCGACGTCCATGCCCGAGGCGACGCCGGTACGCACGTATTCCATGCCGTCGGCCAGCGTGAAGGCCAGTTCGATGGCCTGGTTGGCCCCGGCTTCCTGGATGTGGTATCCGGAGATCGAGATCGAGTTGAACTTCGGCATGTGCTGCGCCGTGTAGCCGAAAATGTCGGCGATGATCTTCATCGACGGCTTGGGCGGATAGATATAGGTATTCCGCACCATGAATTCCTTGAGGATGTCGTTCTGGATCGTCCCCGACAGCTTGTCCTGCGACACGCCCTGTTCCTCGGCGGCGATGATGTAGCCGGCGAGGATCGGCAGTACGGCGCCGTTCATGGTCATCGAAACGGAAATCTTGTCGAGCGGGATGCCGTCGAACAGGATCTTCATGTCCTCGACCGAATCGATCGCCACGCCGGCCTTGCCGACGTCGCCGACGACGCGGGGATTGTCTGAGTCGTAGCCGCGGTGCGTGGCCAGATCGAAGGCCACCGACACGCCCTGGCCGCCGGCGGCGAGCGCCTTGCGGTAGAAGGCGTTGGAAGCCTCGGCGGTGGAGAAGCCGGCGTATTGGCGGATGGTCCACGGCTTGACCGCGTACATCGTCGGCTGCGGGCCGCGCAAGTAAGGGGAAAAACCGGGCAGGGTGTCGGCGTTGGGCAGTCCCTCGACATCCTTCTTTGTGTACAGCGCCTTGACCTTCAGGCCTTCGGGGGTATTCCAGGCCAGATTGTTGACATCACCGCCCGGCGCCTGCTTGGCCGCAGCCTTCTCCCAGACGTCCAGGTTATTGGAATCAAAGAACTTTTCAGACATGACACACCCCCTTCGTCGGACCGATTTTTCAGGCTACGGCTGCGAATTTCAAATTCTACGCTCTCGGGCCCAGCTTGACATACCAAGTACCACATAATACTGTATCCATAATTACAGGGGAAGTCAGCACGTCCTCGCACTCACGCGCACCGCACCAGGAACATGACCCGCATCGCACCTACCGCGCTCTACCAGGAAGTGGCGGAGCGCTTGCGTCAGCGCATCTTCGCCCACGAACTGGCGCCGGGCGACTGGATTGACGAGCAACGACTCGCCGAGCAGTACGGGATTTCCCGCACGCCCTTGCGTGAGGCATTGAAGGTTCTGGCATCCGAGGGGCTGGTCGAACTCAAGCCGCGGCGTGGCTGCTACGTCACCGAGATCTCTCGTCAGGACCTCGACGACATCTTTCCGCTGATGGCCATGCTCGAGGGGCGGTGCGCGGGTGACGCCGTGCGCAAGGTAATGCCGGCCGATGTTGCACAACTGCACGAGATCCACGCACGCCTTGAATCTGCCGCGGACGAAGGGCGCATCGATGCCTTTTTCGAGGCCAATCAGGAGTTCCACAGGAGGATACAGGGACTTGCCGGAAATCGCTGGATGCTCTCCGTCATTCAGGACTTGCGCAAGGTACTCAAGCTTTCCCGTCTGCATTCGCTCTCGCTGGAAGGACGCCTCCAGCAATCACTCGGCGAACACCGTGCCATCATGGCGGCGATCACGGCGGGCGACGCCGCCAGGGCCGAGAAACTCATGCACGACCATATTCTGTGCGGGCGCGAAGCGCTGGCAAGGATGGAAGCCAAGGCGTTGAAACAGGCGTAAGCGCCTTCCGGTCATCGACGACGGGGAAGGCTGAAAAAAAGCCCCGACCAATCGGCCGGGGCTTTTCTCCTGACGGAGAAGTTCAGTGCTTGGCTGCTCCCGAGGCGCCGAAACCGGTCTGGGCGCGCACGTACTGGTCATCGAAGGCTTCGATCTCTGCCTTGGCACGAACGCCGCTGTCGCTCTTCGAGAAGATGTAGGCGAGCAGGAAGGCGATCGGCATCGCGAACAGCGCCGGCTGGGTATAGGGGAAGATCGCCACCTTGTTGCCTATAACGTCGACCCACACCGACTTCGAGAGGACGACGAAGGCGACCGCCGATAGCAGGCCGCCGTAGCCGCCCCACAGGGCACCGCGCGTGGTCAGACCCTTCCAGTACATCGAAAGGATCAGGACCGGGAAGTTCGCCGCCGCCGCCACACCGAAGGCCAGACCGACCATGAACGCGATGTTCTGCTTCTCGAACAGAATGCCGAGAACGATCGCGACGAAGCCGAGACAGATGGTGGCGATCTTCGAAACACGGATCTCCTTGGCTTCCGTAGCCTTGCCCTTCATGATGACGCGGGCGTAGAGGTCGTGCGAGATCGCCGAAGCTCCGGCCAGCGCCAGCCCGGAAACGACGGCGAGGATCGTGGCGAAGGCGACGGCGGCCAGGAAGCCGAGCAGCATGTTGCCGCCGACCGCCTTCGCGAGGTGCATGGCGACCATGTTGCCACCGCCGATCAGCTTGCCGCCCACCGTGCCGCCCTCGAAGAATTCCGGATTCTGGCCGACGATCAGGATGCCGCAGAGGCCCATCAGGAAGATGACGTTGAAGAAGTAGGCAACGAAGCCGGAAGCGTAAAGCACCGACTTGCGGGCTTCCTTGGCGTCGCTCACGGTAAAGAAGCGCATCAGGATGTGCGGCAGGCCGGCAGTTCCGAACATCAGGCCGAGACCCAGCGAAATGGCGGTGACCGGGTCGGCCAGTAGGCTGCCCGGATACATCAGCTTGGGACCGAGCTTATGCACGGCCGTCGCCTTTTCCATTAGGGTCTGGTAGGAAAAGCCGAACTGGCTGAAGGCCAGCACCATGACCAGCGTACCGCCGGCGAGCAGCATGCAGGCCTTGATGATCTGCACCCAGGTCGTCGCGACCATACCGCCGAAGGTGACGTAAACCATCATCAGCAGGCCAACGGCAAAGATTGCGATGTTGTAGTCGAGGCCGAACAGCAGCTTGATCAGCTGGCCGGCGCCGACCATCTGCGCGAGCAGGTAGAAGCAAACGACGGTCAGCGACGAGATCGCGGCCATGGTCCGCACCTTGCCCTGGTCGAGGCGGTAGGCGGTGATGTCGGCGAAAGTGAACTTGCCCAGGTTGCGCAGGCGTTCCGCCATCAGGAACAGGATGATCGGCCAGCCGGCGAAGAATGCCAGCATGTAGACGTAGCCATCGTAACCCTGGGTGTAGACCATCGCCGTCAGGCCGAGCAGTGTCGCCGCCGACATGTAGTCGCCGGCGATCGCCAGGCCGTTCTGAAAACCGGTGATGCCACCGCCGGCGGTATAGAAGTCGGCGGTCGTCTTGGTCCGGTTGGCTGCCCAGTAGGTGATCCCCATGGTCAACGCCACGAAGATCAGGAACATGATGATGGCGTGCCAGTTGGTCGCCTGTTTTTCGGTCGCACCGACGGCGTCGGCAGCGAAGGCAAGCGCTGAAAAGCCGAGCAGCGCGAGAGCAGTGACGATCTTCCTCATTATTTGTTCTCCTTCCAGGCGTCGCGGATGAGATCTTGAGTCATCGCGTCGAATTCGCTGTTGGCGCGCCTGACGTAGAAGGCGGTCAGGCCCCAGAAGAAGATGAACATGAAGAGTTCGACGGCGACCCCGATGGTCAGCATCGATCCCTCGGCAACCGGCCGGCCGAGCGCGGTCGGATTGAACGCGATTGTCAGGATATAGCCGTAGAACATGGTCAAGACGACAATGGCCAGTGTCCACGCGAAACGCCCCCGGCGTGTGACCAGCTCCTGGAATTTCGGATTGGTCCGCATACGCTCGTACATTGCACTGCTCATGGTTACCCCCCCTCTCTGTTCACTATGAAAGTTATGCAGCATTATTCTATCCCATGCAAGCCGCAAAGCTGCAATCACCTACAATCAACTTTCCGCAACCTGGAATCCGCCAATGAGTACGGTAGACGTCTCCCGCGATGGTGAAATCGCCACCCTGACCCTGAACAACCCGGGCAAGCTCAACGCCGTCAATCTCGGCATGTGGCTGCAGCTCGCCGATAACGTGGCTGTCCTGTCGGTCGACCGCGACGTCCGCTGCATCGTCCTGCGCGGGGCGGGAGACGAGGCTTTTGCCGCCGGCGGCGATCTCGAGGAGTTCGTCACTGCCCGCGCGACGCTCGAACAGGCGCTGCACTATCACGATCAGGTGGCTGCGGCGCTGAATGCCATTGCCGACTGCCCGCACCCGACGGTGGCACTGATACAGGGAGCCTGCATCGGCGGCGGCATGGAAATCGCCGGCGTCTGCGACCTGCGCATCTGCGGTGAATCGGCCCGCTTCGGCGCTCCGATCAACCGCCTCGGCTTCTCGATGTATCCCGGCGAAATGGAAGGCCTGCTCAAGCTGGCCGGCGCCGCGGTGATGAAGGAAATCCTGCTCGAGGGCCGGATACTCTCTGCCGCCGAGGCCTACGGAAAGGGCCTCGTCACCCGTGTTGTGCCCGACCCCCAGGCAGCCGACGAAGCTTATGCGACCGCCCGCCGCATCTGCGCCGGGGCGCCTCTGGTGGCCGGCTGGCATAAGCACTGGATACGCCGCCTGCAAGACGGCCGGTCACTCGACGACGAAGAAAAAGCCGCGTCTTTCTCCTTCCTCGACACCGAGGATTACCGGGAAGGCCTCGCCGCCTTCCTGGAAAAGCGCAAGCCTGCGTTCAAGGCGCGCTGAACAGGGTCCACAGCATCTTTGCGGCAAGCAGGATCAGTATTCCCGCGAAGAGGCGCTTCAATGTCGCCACCGGCAGACGATGTGCCAGCCGTGCGCCAAACGGCGCCGTAACCACCGTCGCCAGGACAAGGATCGCCAGTACCGGCAGGTAGACGTAACCAAAGCTGGCTGCAGGCAAGCCGGGCTGCCCCCAGCCGTTGAATACATAGCCGAGCGTCCCGCCCAGGGCGATCGGCAGGCCGACCGCCGCGGAAGTGCCGATCGCGTGCTGCACACGGACGTTGCACCAGGTCAGGAAGGGAACGGTCAGCGAGCCGCCGCCGATCGCCACCAGCGACGACAGGACGCCGATGCCCAGCCCGACACCCGCAACCCCAAGCGGACCCGGCAGTTCGCGTGTCGGCTTGGGCTTGAGGTTCAAGGCCATCTGCACGGCGATGACACAGACGAAGAAGGTGAAGAACACGGCGAGCGGGCGGGCCGGCACACTCGCCGCCAACAGGGTGCCAAGACCGGTACCGAGAAGTATCCCGGGCGTGATGGTCTTGACCACATCCCAGAGGATCGCCCCGTGACTGTGGTGCGTCCGGATGCTGGCGATAGCGGTAAAGATGATGCTGGCCATCGAGGTGCCGAGCGCCATATGCAGTGTTTCGCTCGTCTGAATCTGACCCTGCGCAGCGAACATCAGCGTCAGCGCCGGGACCAGGACGAGGCCGCCGCCGATGCCGAGCATGCCCGCGAAAAATCCGGCAAATGCACCGAGCGTCAGGTATTGCGCAATCCACACGATGGTCATGGCGATCTCTTCCACAAGATCCGCTGCCGGCCGCCGGCGACTGCCGCCCCCGGCTGCAAGCTGAATGTCGCCAGGCTCATGATCCCGACGCAGGCCGGAGACATCGAAAATCGGGGCAAATTGCCGGTCGACCGCGACAGGCGGAGATTATCCCCATCGTGCATGCCCTGCCGCCTGGAGTGTCTCGGATTCAACGTTCCGCACCCCCGGGTGGCCTTCGAGAATGCCGCGGAGCAGCGCGGCGGCAATCGCCTCCGGGGTGACCGCACGGTAGCGGCGCGGAATCAGCGGGCGCAAGAGATGGGCGAACAACAACCCGATCTGTTCGCCGGGACGGGCCTCGCTGCGTTCGGTATCGATCAGCGACGGACGGACGATGGTCGTGCTGGCGAACCCGAGATCGATGATGCCCTGCTCGGCCTCGGCCTTGGTCCGCAGGTAAAAGCTTCCGCTCGCGCTGGCGCCAAGCGACGAGTTCAGCGCATAGCGCGTCGCACCGGCTGCGCGCGCCAGACGTCCGACAGCGATTGGCAGATCGCGGTCGACGGCGGCGAAGGCGGCTTGCGATCCCGCCACCCCGATCGTCGTGCCAAGGGTGCACACGACCGCATCGACCCGCCACCATGGCGCTTCTTCCGGAAGCCGGGCGAAGTCGATGACCGGATTCAGAAGCCTCTCGATACCGGCCAACCCGGCTTCCAGCGGACGGCGGGTCGGGGCGACGATGCGAGCGATGCGCTCTTCAGTCAATGCCTGACGCAGCGCCGCCTGGCCCACCGCGCCAGTGGCGCCAACCAGAAGAAGATTCAAGGCGTTCGCCATCAGCGCTTGAGCAACCGGTAGGCCAGTCGCGGAAACAGGCTGCGCGGCAGAATCCGGTTGGCGAAGGCGGTCGCCTGATTGGGCAGGCCGGGAATGACCGAAGCCTGGCCGGCGGCCAGCGCCTTGAGGCCGATCTCGGCCACCGGCCGGCTCTGCATCGTCAGTACGTCCGGCAACGGCATGGTTTCCTGGCCGGACACGGCAAGGAAGTTCGTTGCCGTGACGCCCGGACAGAGTACGGTCACCACGACCCCGCGACCCTTCAGTTCCTCGTGCAGCGCCTCGCCGAAACTCAACACATACGCCTTGCTCGCCGCATAGGCGGCATATCTGGGCAAGGGCTGGAATCCTCCCAGCGAACCGACCAGGAGAATCTTGCCCGAACCACGCTTGACCATATCAGCGGCAAAGACATGGGTCAGTTCGGTCAGCGCCATGACATTGAGCTGGAGCAGGCTCATCTCGCTCGCCAGCGGCTGATCGACAAAATCGCCGAAGACACCGAAGCCGGCATTGTTGATCAGTATGTCGATGGCGACGCGTTTGGCTTCGACCTTGGCGTGCAGTTCCGCACCGACGCCGGGACGCGCGAGATCCATCGCGATGACGTGGCAGTGCGTGCCGTGCGTCCGCTTCAGTTCGGCGGCGAGTGCCTTCATCGGCTCACTGCGCCGCGCCACCAGCACGAGGTTGACGCCACGCGCCGCGAGCAACTGCGCGAAATCGATGCCCAAGCCGCTGGAGGCGCCGGTCACCAGCGCCCACTTGTCCTGCAGATCAGGTTGCGTGCCTTTCATTGCCGCCTCACTCCCTGGCTGTAGCGGCCACACCCCGCGCCCCCGTTCTTTTCGACGGGGATGCCGGATCTGTCGCCGTCGCCACTTTCACGGGCTTCCGGTTGCAGGCAAGCGCCCCGGCGAGCAGTTCGGCGAAACTTTCCTTGAGGCAGTCGCAGAACTGGTCCGGGTCGGGGAGCATGTTGCGGCAGGCGACGAAGCAGACCCACAGGGTACCGTTGTAGCTGAAGCCGGTGACATTGAGCCCGATGCCATCGAAAGCGATCGAAACGGCAAGGAACATTTCCAGTTGCGCGCCGGCCATGTACAGCGGAACATCCGGCCCGCGCACATTGGACACCGTGACATTGCTCAGCGAAACCATGGCCAGGCGCACGAGTTGCTCCGCCGCTACCGCTGGAATCACCTGGATCACCTTGGCCGCCAGATCCTTGCCCAGCGCCGAAGTCGCCGCCTTGGTCCTGGTCGTCCCGCGCCTGATCGCCAGGACACGCTCGACCGCATCGGTGATGTCCGTGCGCAAGGCCATCGGCGCCATGCCGAACTGGTTGCCCGAATCCATTTCCTTGTTGCCTCCGCGCGTCGACATCGGCACCATGGCATTCAGCGACCGCGCCGGCAATTCGCCCTTGCCTTCGAGATACTTGCGGATCGCGCCGCCGGTTGCCGCCATGAAGATGTCGTTGATCGTCACGCCGTCGATGTGCTCGCGAATCGTCCTGCATTCGGCCAACGAGAATCCCACGGCATCGACCACGCGGTGCGGCGACACTGGGCGGTCGAAACGTGTTCCCGGTTTGCCTCCGGCCATGTCGCCCGGCGCCTTGTTGCCCGCACTGGCACCGATTCCCCGGAATTGCCTGGCGACCAGGCTCTGGACCAGATCGAGCGCCTTGCCCGACGCCACAAGATTTTTGCCGGCCAGCGCCATGCGCCCACCCAGATCGGCGGCAAGCCGAGCGGCATCGAAGACCTGGCGCGCCCGGTTGCCGACCGCTCGCGAATAGAGTTCGATCCGCGAAGGAAATCGATCGGCAATGACGGTCCGGTCACCTCTCGACGGCTCCTCCTCGAAATCCGCCGACAAGGTATGGATGGCCTTGATGATCTCGGCGCCGGCCTCGCCGTCGACCCCGGCATGATGGAACTTGACGTAAAGCGCGAAGCTGCCTTTGGCGATCCCCGGAATGTTGTCGAGGCCCTCGATGACGTAGGCCTCCCAGAGTGGCCGGCTGCGGTCGAGCGGACGCGAATGGATGCGCGCCACCTGAATCATCAGTTGCCGCCAGTCGCCGGGCTGCGGCAGCGCGATGTGACGGACATGGTATTCGGTGTCGATCTCGCCCTCGTCGATCCAGTAGGGCCGATCGAGCCCCAACGGCGCGGCTACGAGGCGGCGGCGAAAGACCTTGGCGCTGTCCAGTCGCCGGGAGAAAAAGTCCAGAATCTGCTTGAAGCGGACCTTGCCGCCGGGCGCGGTTGACGGGTCGTAGATGCCCAATCCGGCGACGTGCATGTATTGATTGCCCTGCTCCATGTGGAGAAACAGGCTGTCGGTCCCTGAAAGCAGCTTCATCTGAACCTCCCTCGATCGTGGTTGGCATGTCGATGCGCGCCAAATCGTTCCTTCCTGCCCTGGCGGCGGAGAGCGAAGATGCCTTGGCGCCGCCCGAGTATCCATGCCTCCGGTGGCGTCAGTCAATCGCGATTTCTCCTTTGCCCGAAAGGCCCGGCGCATTGCCACATCGCCAGACGCGCGTGGCGCGGCAACGGCATTGCCGATGACGCCATGGCGGCGCGCCTTCATGCAATTCCGCTGCAAGGCTCACGCTACCAGCGGGGGACTGGAAACAGGTCGGAAAGCGCCGTACCCAACACGCAGCGGACCCGGAATCGGGCCCCCGCGAGTGCCGTCAGGCCGGCATCCTGAACCTGGGTCCAGAGTGGCTGCTTTCCTCTCGCATCAGGCACTTTCGAAGAAGAGAGCGCACAACAGCGATTTCGATGGTCTGCAACCGATGCCAATCAGCATTGGTCCAAGGAATCTATGGCCTTAACAAACACCGCAGGGGACGCTCGGCGGGCGGCGCCGGGATCAGCAGACAGCTAAAGATCGAGTTGCTGCTGGGGCGCAAGCACGGTACCGATCCGTGCTCCCATATGGGCGATTCTACGCTTTGCGTGGGAAGTATCAACTGCAAGATCCACTTCTTTTTGCGCCGCGGCGCCTGGAGCGGAAAGGTGTTCATGCGCGATATTGAGGGCAGCCATGACTGCCACGCGCTCGGCGATGGTGCTCCTGGTCCGCTGGGCTATTTCGCGCATCTTGTTGTCGACCAGTTCGACGGCAGCCAGCAGGCCGTCGCGCTCTTCCGGAGTGCACGCCACGCGGTAGTCGCGGCCCATGATCTTGACGTCAAGAAAACTGTGCTCGCCGCTCATCTCAGGCATCCTCGGGCAACCTGTCCATCAGACTCTCGAGGCGCTCGCGGGCGGCCGTCATCGACCGGCGCAGGTGCAGACGCTCGGCCTCGGCTTCCGTAATCTGATTCTTCAGCACTTCATTCTCGGCGCGCAACTGGTGAACCAGGGCAACAACCTGTTCAATCTTGGCTTCGAGCTCTTCAAGATCCGTATCCATGGTCAGCACTATAGAGGCAAGAACAACGCATGGTCAAGGACTAAGCCTTTATTCTGAAAGTGGTTTGTCGCCATTGCCCGGGAAGCTTCCTGGTGCAACGCAACATCGGCGGATGTATAATGCACGCTGTAGCAGGTGCTGCGGAAGGATCCTCCAACCGCGGTTAAACGGGAAAGCGGTGCGTCTCCTCGGACAACGCCGCTGCTGCCCCCGCAACGGTAAGCAAGTGCGGGCGCGCCACGATGCCACTGGGTTTCGGCCTGGGAAGGCGGCGCGTCAAGACTTGCGAGCCCGGATACCGGCCTGAGACAACCAGCGGAAGTGCCACGGGGGTGTGGCGCCGGTCTCCGGCTTGCGTTCCTTCTCCCGTGACTTTCTTTTTCAGTCAATCCGGTATGCGGGGACGCCTGCCGGGAGAGGGAGAATCATGAATCCACGCCTCACGCCGCTCGCCGCGGCAGTTTCCGTCGCCTTCGCCGCCCCGGCCCTGGGCCAGCAAACCACACCGGCCGAACTCGATACCGTCATCGTCAGCGCCACCCGCTTCAGCGAAACCGACACCAGCGTCGCGGCCAACGTCAGCGTCATCACCCGCGACGACATCCGCAACACGCCGGCACGCGACCTGCCGGGCATGCTCAAGGGCAGCGCCGGCGTCGACGTGCGTGCCCTCTACGGCAGCCTCGGCATCGATTCCACGGTCGACATCCGCGGCTTCGGCGAAACCGCCGGCAGCAACACGCTGATCCTGCTCGACGGCCAGCGCATGAACCCGATCGACATGGGCAGCGTCAGCTGGTCGGCGATCCCGCTCGACAGCGTGCAGCGCATCGAGATCATGCGCGGCGCCGGCACCGTGCTGTACGGCGACAAGGCGACCGGCGGCGTGGTCAACATCATCACCGACAAGTCCGGCACGCCGCGCGCCGGCGCCACCGTCGGCATCGGCAGCTACGACACGCAGACCGTCGACCTCAACGGCGCCATCGGCAACGAAATCGGCTACGCCAACGCCTTCGCCCGCTACGCCCACACCGGCGGCTGGCGCGAGAACTCGCAGGCCGAGCAGGCCGCCCTCAGCGGACGCGGCGGGCTGTACATCGGCAAGGGCGAAGCCTTCGTCGACTACGCGGTGTACAACGACCATTCCGGTCTGCCTGGCTACCTGCTGAGCGCCGCCTACCAGAACAATCCCAAAACCTCGACTTCGCCCAACGATTCACAGCGCAGCGACGGCTATCGCCTGCGCCCCGGCGTCGCGTTGCCGATCACCGACACCCTGCGCTTCGAGGCCGAAGTGTCGTACGACCGCCAGAACCAGCACGCCAACTACGTCTCGTTCGGCAGCCAGGCCGACCGCACCCGCGACAACTGGTCGGTCACCCCGCGCCTGCGCTGGCAACACGGCCTCGGCGGCCTGAAGAGCGAAACCGTGGCCGGCATCGACTACTACTCCGGCGAAGTCGACGCCAAGTACACGACCTCGGCGACGCAGGGCGCCAAGCAGGACAGCACCGGCTTCTACTTCCAGAACGTCACCGAATGGGTCGCCGGCCTGGCCACCACGCTCGGCGCGCGTAGCCAGCGCGTCGACCAGTCCGCCACGCAGGACGCCTACATGGGCTTCTTCGGCATGCAGCCGGCGATGAGCGGCAGCGCCGAATACACCCGCAGCGCCTGGGATCTCGGCCTCGCCTATGGCGGCGACGGCTGGCGCGTCTACGGCAAGGGCGGCACCACCTTCCGCTTCGCCAACACCGACGAACTGTTCGGCTACGACCCGTTCACCGGCAACCCGACCTTCGCCGGCAACCTCAAGCCGCAGACCGGCACGCTCGGCGAAATCGGTGGCAGCGTGACGCTGGGGCCGGTCAAGGGCCGCGCCGCGCTCTACCGGATGGACCTGGAAGACGAAATCGCCTACGACGGCTCGCTGTTCGCCAACGTCAACCTCGACAAGACCCGCCGCCAGGGCCTCGAACTCGAAGGCGACTGGCGCATCGTGCCCTCGCTGCTGGCCCGCGCCACCTACACCTACACCGACTCGACCTTCCGCGAAGGCATGTACGACGGCAAGCAGGTGCCGCTGGTCCCGCACAACAAGGCGTCGGCGCGGCTGACCTGGGACGGCGCCGCCATCGGCCAATACACGGCGGTGGTCAACTACGTCGGTGAGCGTTACTACAGCGGCGACTTCGCCAATGTGCATGACAAGCTGTCCGGCTACACCACGGTCGACTTCATGGCCGGCTGGAACTTCAAGCCGTGGTCGATTTCGGCGCGCCTGCTCAACGCCTTCGACAAGAAGTACTCGTCCTATGCCGGCTATTCGACCTTCCAGTCGGACTATTATTACTACCCGGCCGATGGTCGTACCTTCCTGATGACCGCGAGCTACAACTTCCGCTGATGCCCAACCGCCGCCGCGCCTTCCTGATCCTCGCCATCCTCGTGCTGCTGGCACTGGCGAGCTTCTGGGCGGCGCTGGCGGCCGGCAGCATCCCGGTCGCGGCAGCCGACGTCCTTGCCACCCTGCTCGGGCGCGACGCACCCGGCGCCGACATCGTCCGCGAACTGCGCCTGCCGCGCGCCCTCGCCGGCTTCGCCTGCGGCGGCCTGCTGGCGCTGGCCGGCGCGCTGATGCAGGTGCTGTTGCGCAACCCGCTGGCCGACCCCTACATTCTCGGCATTTCCGGCGGCGCCGGCGTCGGCGCGCTGTTCGCCATCATGGTCGGTCTGCCGACCTTCGGCATCGACGGGCTGGCCTTCGCCGGCGCCCTCGGCGCCATGTTCCTGGTCTTCGGGCTGGCGCACGGCGACGGCAGCTGGACGCAGACGCGCCTGCTGCTGACCGGCGTCATCGTCGCCGCCGGCTGCGGCGCGCTGATCTCGCTGATGCTGGCGATCGCCCCGGAAGACCGCCTGCGCGGCATGCTGTTCTGGCTGACCGGCGACCTCGGCCAGGCCGCCAGCGCCTGGCCGCCCATGCTGGCGCTGGCCATCGCGCTGCTGCTGGCGATGCCCTTCGCGCGCGAACTCAACCTGCTGGCGCGCGGACTCATGCAGGCGCAGGCGCTGGGTGTTGCGGTCAACCGCCTGCGCTATGCCGTTTTCCTGCTCGCCTCGCTGGCCACCGCCGCCTCGGTGACCACCGCCGGCTCGATCGGCTTCATCGGCCTCGTCGTCCCGCACCTGATCCGGCTGGTTACCGGCAACGACCAGCGCCTGCTGCTGCCCGCCTCGGCGCTGGCCGGCGGCGCGCTGCTGATGCTGGCCGACACCCTGGCGCGCTCGCTGATCGCCCCGCAGCAACTGCCGGTCGGCGTGCTGACGGCGCTGATCGGCGTCCCGGTCTTCCTTTTCCTGCTCTCGCGCCAGTCCCGATGAACGCCCCGCTGCTGGCCGCCCACGGCCTCTCGGTAGACATCGGCGGCCATCAGGTCGTGCGCGGACTCGACCTCGACATCGCGGCCGGCCAGCGGCTGGCCATCCTCGGCCGCAACGGCGCCGGCAAGTCGACCCTGCTCGCCACGCTGGCCGGGCTGCGCGAACCTGCTGCCGGCCACATTGAACTGGGCGGCACAGCCTATGCCGAACTGACCCCGCGCGCCGCCGCGCTGCGCCGCGCCTGGCTCGGCCAGACGCAGGCCGACCCGTTCGGCTCGACGGTGCTCGAAACGGCACTCACCGGCCGCCACCCGCATCTCGGCCGCTGGGACTGGGAAACACCGCGCGACGCCGAGCTGGCGCGCAGCGCACTGGCTGCCGTCGGCCTTGCCGGCATGGAAGCGCGCCAGATCCACACCTTGTCCGGCGGCGAACGCCAGCGCCTGGCCATCGCCACCCTGCTCGCCCAGGCGCCGCCGCTCTACCTGCTCGACGAGCCGCTCGCCCACCTCGACCTCAACCACCAGATGGCCGTCCTCGAACTGTTCGCCGGCGCGGCGCGCGACTGCGGCGCCGGCGTCATCATGGTCCTGCACGATCCGGCGCTGGCCCACCGCTTCTGCGACCGGGCGCTGCTGATCGATGGCGACGGCCATTGCGAACTGGGTGCGGTCGACACCGTTCTGACCGCCGAAAAACTCAGCGCGCTCTACGGCTACCCGCTGTGCCAGTTCGCACAGGCCGGCCAGCGCTGCTTCGTCCCCGCCTAGTGGTCTGCTTCGCAATTAACGCGACACGAAAGCTGGTCTTTGCGCCGCTGGCGTCGTTGCTCATCCTCGCGATAGCGACGGCTATCGCTACGGTTCGCGCCTAGCCAGCGGCACAAATCCTGCACTTTCGTCATGTCACGCCAATTACAAAGCAGACCACTAGCTCGAGCAGCTGACCTCCAGCCCGCTCGCCCAGTCGGGCGGCAGGGCGGCGTAGTGTTCGAATTCCGGCTGCTCGTCGAACGGGCGGCGCAGACAGGCGAGCAGGCGTTCGACCTCGGAAAAATCCTTGCCCTGCGCCTTGCGGATCGCGACTTCGGCCAGCCAGTTGCGCAGCACGTATTTCGGATTGGCGGCACGCATCGCTGCCTGCCGTGCCGCGTCGTCCCACGGCGTCTGCGCCAACCGGGCGCGCCAGTTGGCCAGCCAGGCGTCGCCGGCGGCACGGTCGACAAACAGGTCGCGCAGCGGGGCGTCGGTTTTTGCCTGTTTTTCGGCGTCGACCGCAGCCGGCAGTTGCGTCAGGGCACGGAAGAACTGCGTGAAATCCGGGCGCTGCTGCTGCAACAGGCCGAAGGTTTCGCCGATGAAAGCCTCGTCGTCTTCGAGCGCGACGCGGAAGCCGAACTTGGCGCACATCAGTTGCTCGAACTTGGCCTCGAAAGCCGGCCCGAAATGCTCGTCGACCGCGCCCTGTGCCGCCGTCGGCTTGCCGATCAGCGGTAGCAGGGCGTCGGCCAGGCGGTAGAGATTCCACTGCGCGACGTGTGGCTGGTTGCGGAAGGTGTAGCGGCCGTGGGTGTCGGAATGGTTGCAGATGTGGCCGGCATCGAAGGCTTCCATGAAGCCGAAGGGGCCGTAGTCGAGGGTCAGGCCGAGGATGGACATGTTGTCGGTGTTCATCACGCCGTGCATGAAGCCGACCGCCATCCAGTGCGCCATCAGTTCGCCGGTGCGCCGGCTGACGTCGGCGAGCAGCGCGGCGTAGGGATTGGCGGCTTCCCGGCATTGCGGACGGAAGGTGGCGATCACGTAGTCGGCGAGCTGCCGCAGTTCGTCATGGCGGCCGCGCGCCGCCCAGTGCTCGAAGGAGCCGAAGCGGACGAAGCTGGGCGCGACGCGGGCGACGACCGCCGCCGTCTCGATCTCCTCGCGGCGCACCGGCAGGTCGGCGCCGACCACCGCCAGCGCCCGCGTGGTCGGGATGCCGAGCCCGGCCATCGCCTCCGAGCAGAGGAATTCGCGGATCGACGAACGCAACACGGCGCGTCCGTCGGCACCGCGCGAATACGGCGTGCGCCCGGCCCCCTTGAGCTGGATTTCCCAGTGCCCGCGCGCGTTGCGCAGGCCACCCAGCAGATGTGCCCGGCCGTCGCCAAGCTGCCCCGCCCAGACGCCGAACTGATGCCCGGAATAGACGGCGGCCAAGGCGTCGCTGCCCGGCGGCAGGCGGTTCCCGGCGATGATCTCGCAGAATTCGGGGCGCCCGAGCTCGCCGGGGTCGAGCCCGATCAGCGCCGCCACTTCGGTGCTGGCCCCGACCAGATAGGGGCTCGGCAGGCCGAGCGGTGCCAGGCGAGTGTAGAAAGTCTCGGGTAGGGCGGCGAAGCTGTTGTCGAATTCGAGGTCTTCGAGGCGAGCCAGTCGCCGGAGTTGCTCGGGTGCGTTCATGACATCGTCTGATTGAATCGTCTAGGATGGCCGCTACCGGGATCAGAATGATCCGGCGCCAGAAGTTGGGTCAGAGTGGAAAATCGTGGGATAGTTCTGGCTGCCCGAACAACAGGGCCATTTCTCCGACACCCCGTGCCGCCCGTCGGCCGTCCTTTCCGTTCGAGGCTACCTCATGAACGAGATCGCCAGCCAGGTTTCCTCCGTCGCCCACGTGATCCAACTGGCGGTCGCCCCGGTATTCCTGCTCGCCGGGGTTGGCGCGTTGCTCGCCGTGCTGACCAATCGCCTGGCCAGGGTCGTCGACCGCTTTCACGCGCTGGAACGGGAACTCGCCGAGAACCCGTCATCCGACTATCGCGAGAAGGCCCAGGCAACGATCATCTCGCTAGCGCGCCGGGCCCGGCTGATTCACTGGGCCATCATCCTGTGCACGGTCTGCGACCTGCTGGTCTGCCTGGTCATCGCGGCGCTCTTCGTCGGCGCCGAATTGCATGTCGAACTGCCGAGCACGATCGCCGGATTGTTCATTGCCGCCATGCTCGCCCTGATTGCCGGGCTCGTATGCTTCCTGCGGGAAATCGCCCTGGCGACCAGCGTCATCGAAAGCCTCGACCAATCGGTTTCCAGCTTCGACGCCGGTCGCTGATCGATCCTGAAAGACGGGGTGCGCGTCGCCGGATTCCCGAAGCAAGGGCTATTGCTTCTTGACCAGATCCCGGAAATGGTTGGGCAGACCGAGAAGCAGGCGGCCGAATTCGTCGAGCAATTCCTGGTCGATCGCAGCGGGCTTGAGGGTATAGACGACGCTGCCGAGGCGCTCAAGGTTGCGCGATTCGAGGATCAGGACGCCGTTGGCGAAATCGGCCTTCCAGCGCGCGCTGACGCTGACCTGGCCACCGATTTCGAATTCGGCGCGCTCGACATAACTGCGTTCGTTCTTGAATTCCTTGCAGGTGAACTGCAGGCCGTAATCGAAAAGGACCGTGCGCAGACGTTCGACCCCCGGGCCGTCGCGCCTGATCGAAAACCTGAGCGGCGACACGAGCTGGTAGGCAAGGGTGACCAGTTCAACCATCGCCCCCCTGCTCTGTGACTGTGTGCGATAGTCGGCAAAGCCCTCCTGCCAGACGAGGCCACTGAACATCACATCACCGGCCGCAACGTATTCGCGCTGGACAGCCGGCTTGACGATGTTGAGTTGCTGCACGAGATCGTGCAGGAAGAAGAACAGCGTCTTGAGGGCGCGTTCGAGTGCGTCGTTGCTGGCCGAGCGCACTGCCATTTCGGTGTGCAACTCGCGCTGCCGCAGTTCTGCACGATGACGCAACTGGCCAAGGAAATCACTGCTCCTCACGATCCATTCCGGATCGCCCCGGGTATCTTCGTCCTTGCTCCGTAGTTCGAGATGGCGGACGGCGCCGGCAGGTACAATCTCGGGAAATACCATCGACAAATCGCTCATCCCGCCCTGCATGCTCGCCAGTTGCTCGCGCCGCGCCTGGCGCTCCGCCCCGTTCAGGTCGAATGAATCGATATCGGCCACCAGCGAGGCTTCAAGTTCCTTGATGTCGTCAACCGACGAAGTCCGGCGTTCCCGCTTGGCACGGATCGCTTCGAGAATTCGGCTGGACTCCCCGGATTTTTCGTGTTTGGTCATTGCGTCGGCAAATTTCTGCTGAAAACAGCCTATGGTGGAACGGAACAACGGCTAATGCAATGCTGCAACCGGCCCATGATCGCCTCGCCGGACTGGCAACGGGAATTTCTCCCAGGCGCCCAAGTTACCGCGATACCGAGCGGAATGACTGCGAAATACTTCACAAGTGCCGGGAAATCGGCAGCCATCGGCAGTGGCGCCTGCACGAGCGTGGCGACCGGATGTTCAGCAGGTGGCCGGGAGCAATTCCGGGGCCGCGCCGGATGCCGCCGGAGAACTACAAGCCCTGGCCGGGGTTGGCCCCCAGCGCATCGAGCCATGCGCTCAACGTGCCGGCAACCAGAGGCCATTCCCGCTCATGGGTCACGGCATGGCCCATGTTGCGAAAGATATGTACGGGCAGCCCGTAGCTGTGCCCCGTCGATTGCACGAGGAAGGCCGGAACCAGGACGTCGTGCTCGGCGCCGAGAATCAGCATCGGTGGCCGACTCATCGCGTGCAGGCGCGGCAGGTTGAACATCGACATGTCCCACAGCGCCTGGTGCGACTCCGGCTGCATGCGCGTCAGCCAGGTCTTCAGCATCGCCTCGTCAACCTCGCCGGCGAACAGGGCTTCGCGCAATGTGCCGGTGTCGGCATAGTCGCCGCCCATGATGCTGTTGAGGTCCATGAACAGGTGCGGCTTTCGGAACAGCAGATGGAACTGGGCGGCGATCAGCCCCTGTGGAGGCACCGAGCAGAGCAGCACGGCAGCCGGCGCGGTATGGTGCTCGAGATACTTCTGAACGATGAAGCCACCCATCGAGTGCCCGACCAGGACCGGCTCCTGCTCCAGCCAGTCGATCGCCATCGTCACGTCTTCAACGTAATCGGCGATGGAATGCCAGTCGATATGCTCGCGCCCGCGGCTGCCTCCGTGACCGCGCAGGGAAACCGCGTAGCACGGGTAACCGGCATCGGCCAGGAATGGCATGAAGGTATCGGCCCACATCCAGCCTCCGGCGAAAGCCCCATGAACGAAAAGCACGGGCGGGCGGCCCGTCATCTCTGCCGGCAGGCGCGAGAAGACCTCGAGCCCGTTGATCATTTCGGTTCTTGTCATTGCTGCTCTGTTATTTGGCGAAGCATGCTTAAATGCGAAATTCTCAAGGGTAGCGCAAGCCGACATGCTGAAGTGGATTCTGACACTGGTAATTGCCATTTTTCTGCTCGGCATCGTCGCTCCGCACATCGCCCGGTTCATCCGCCTCGGCCAGTTGCCGGGCGACATTGCCTTCCGCTTTCGCGGCCGGACCTACCATCTGCCGTTTGCGACGACGATCATCCTGTCAGCCCTCCTGCTGGTCGTCTCGCGTCTCGTCTAGCAGGCGCTTGACGGCGGCAACCCGCGCCGCATGAATCATCCCGGGAATATTCGCCTTGTCGGCGCAAGCCACGGCGATGGCCCCGGCATCGACTGTCCGCACCGCAGCCAGGACCGCCAGCAGCAGACCGACACTCTCATAAGGTCGGCCCGCCCAACCGAGGCGGCCGTTGAAATCGCACTGGCACACTTCCAGCAGCCGCTGAAAGCGCTCGGGACGGCGCAGCGCATCGGTCTGTTCCAGCAGGGTGACGAGAGTCGAGGGACGCAGTTCGGCAGCACGATGGATGTCGCCGTGGTAACGCGCGGCGAGCAGCGCCAGCTCACGGCACTCGTTGGGGACCCGGAGACGCTCGCAGAGCGCGGCCGCGAGGCGTACGCTGCGTGCTTCGTGGCCGTGGTGACGCGGCAGGATGTCTGGCGGTGTCGTCGCCTTGCCGAGATCGTGCGTCAATGCTGCAAAGCGAACCGGCAATGAAAAGTCCTGGCGCGCGGACTCGTCCACGACCATCAGCGTGTGCACGCCCGTATCGATTTCCGGATGGCAATCGGCCCGCTGCGGCACACCAAACAGCGCGTCGATCTCGGGCAGCAACCGGGTCAGCGCGCCGCACTGGCGCAGCACCTCGAACATGCGCGAGGGCGCGGCCTCCATCAGGCCCCTCGCCAGTTCCTGCCAGACGCGCTCGGCAACCAGATGATCGACTTCGCCGCTGGCGACCATGCTGCGCATCAGTTCGACGGTTTCCGGGGCGACCGAAAAATCGGCAAGGCGGGCGGCAAAGCGCGCGACGCGCAGGATGCGCACCGGATCCTCGGCAAAGGCCGGCCCGACATGACGCAGGATTTTGGCCTCAAGATCATGTCGACCGTGGAAGGGATCGACCAGCGCGCCGTCGGCCGCCCTGGCCATGGCGTTGATCGTCAGGTCGCGCCGTGCGAGGTCGTCGTCGAGCGTGACATCCGGCGCCGCGTTGAAGGCGAAACCATGATAGCCAGGGCCGGTCTTGCGCTCGCTGCGAGCAAGCGCATATTCCTCGTTCGTCACGGGATGAAGAAAGACCGGGAAATCCTTGCCGACCGGGCGAAAGCCCATTTCCAGCAGGGCCTGCGGGGTGGTGCCGACGACAACGTAATCACGGTCCGCAATCGTCCGCCCGAGCAGTTCATCGCGGACCGCGCCGCCGACGATGTAGATCTTCATCGGCGGCCGGGGGACCTAGCGTCCGGCCCGGTAGCGGAACCTGTCGAGCTTGCCCTTCGGCGTGTTGTGGGCGATGTAGGTCGGGGCTATGGCCTCCAGCGCCGTCGGCTTCCAGTTCGCCGGCAACTTGCAGTTGCTGTCGCAGACACTGTCGACCTGCATCGAACGCAGGTTGTCCGGAGACATCAGCGGCTTCGGCGACAACCACATCAAGCCGGCCTGCAGGTAGGCAAGGCCCTCGGGCAGAGCGATGATCCGCGCGCTGCTGCCGACCAGCGTCGCCGTGTAATCGACCAGTTCGCGCAGCGTGTAAACCTTGGGGCCGACGAGATCGTAGGCCTGGCCGAAGGTTGCCGGATTGCCCAGGCTATCGACAAAGGCATCGGCGACATCGGCCGCCCACACCGGCTGGAAGCGCGCCTGCCCGCAACCGAGCGGGAAGACCGGCAGTTTGCGCAACACCCCGGCAAACATCGACAGGAAGGAATCGCCGAGCCCGAAGATGACCGAGGGGCGAAAAACGGTAACGTCCAGATCACCCCGAGCGGCCATCACGATCGCTTCGCCGTCACCCTTCGAACAGAGGTACTCCGACGGTCCCTTGGAGTTGGCGCCAAGCGCGCTCATGTGGACCAGACGGCGAACACCGGCCTTCCTGCAGGCGGCAACGATCTTCTTCGGTAACTCGACGTGCGCTTCGGCAAAATCCTTGCTGTACGGCAGAACGACGTCGCGGCTGTGCAGGACACCAACCAGATTGATGACCGCATCCTGACGCTGCATCAGCGAAACGAGGGTCTCTCCGGAATTGATATTGACTTCCGGCATCAGCACGTTGGGCTGGATGATCAGGGCCTTGGTTCGCTCGCGCCGGCGCGTCGGGATGGTGACCTCGATACCGCGCTGCGACAGCCGATTGGCGATATAGGTACCGACGAAACCGCTACCCCCCAGCAGCAAGACTCTCTTGATGTCCATTGCGAACCCCGGAAACTGTTCTTCGAATTATGAATTCTAAGCCAAATCGCTCAACCTTGGGACACTTGCGCGGAACCGGATATCCGCTGCAGTGCCTGCTCGGCCGCAGCGTTGAACAGCGAACCTCGCGAACTGATACTGGCTCTCCCGTCCTTGAGCTGGCTCTCGGCAATCGCCGGATGCAGCACTACGCCGAAGTCCCAGTCCGGGTTGGCCAGCAACAGCTTGCCCGTGGCCTTGCCGATATGACAAACGCGCCCACAGAGCGCCTGATCGTTGGCCAGCCGGAATGCCAGCCAGTCCCCGGCGTGCACCTGCGGCTGCCGGGAGCTGCCACGCCGGACACCCCCGGCGAGATCGAAGATCCGGAGCACCTGGGTTCCCATCCGCAATTCGCTGGACACCGGCGCTGCGCCCACCGCCGGCCGTGCCGCGGCAGCGTGCGGCGAAGCGGCCGGTGTTTCCCCGGCAGCCCGGAACGGCAAGGTGCCACCGCGCATCGCCGCTGTCTGCAGGGCGAAACAGGTATCGAGAAACTGGGCGCGCGCGGTCTCCGGAACCGAAACCCGCTGCATCCCGCTGGAAAGCACCTGCAACATCTGCGGGAGCTCGCGCGCCAGTTGCTTGCGCGCCTCGAGTTCCACTTTCGGCTGAACGCTCCACAGCAGCCTGTCGAGCACCCCCGTGTATTCCTGCCACTCCGGGCCATCTTCCCCGCATTCGATCCAGACTTGGCGCAACACGCGCTGCCAGTGGTCGTGGAGAAAGCCGGCAATGGACGGCGGCACACCGGAAGTCATGCAGAACCGGTCAACCGCCTGGCGGCTCCGCGATTCAGCGAGATCGCTCTGCTCCAGGCGCTGCAGCAAGGGGCGGTAAGCCGACGCGGCCTGCGCGGCCAATGTGTCGCGTTCGGTGATCAATTTGCCGAGTTCGGCAACCTGCTGCGACAGGACCTGCGTGTCATTCACGAATTCGCTGCGGACGCACGCCGCAATTTTCTGGATGCTGGCGCACAGCGGATGCCGGGACGAGACATCGGACGGCAGGCCGACTGCCGCGCGCGCCATCTTGTCGAGCAACTGTCGCGCCGGATGGGCATCGGCAGTGAAGAATCCCGAATCGAGCATGACCGCGCGCAGTGTCGGAATCTGCAGGCTGCCGAGCGCCGCCTTGACTGCATCGGGCAACGTCGGCGAGTCGAAGATTGCTTCGAAGATCATCGCCAGCGCATCGATTGCCGCCGCTTCCGGCGCCCCGGTCGGCACCCCCAGTTCCGACGCATTCAGCGGACGCGGCGCATCCGGCTTGCCCTCGGAGGCAGAACGCCCGGCATGCTCGAGGTCGTCGAGCCTGGCCAGCAGGCGACCGAACATCGCCTGCGTGACGAGTGACGCTGCCGCTCCCGTCCACGCCAAATGAGCATCCGGCTGCCGACCGAGCAGGCTCCTCTGCAGAGCCACAGCCGGGTCGGGCGCTGCCGAGTGACCGACGACATCCGGGGCGGTCACGAGTGTCGGTTGCGCTGCCGACACCTTGCGGCTGACCAGAAAATCGTTCAGGGCCAGATAGACTGCCGGCAAAAACTCGGCAAGATGTTCCTCGAGGCGAGCGACCCGGCCCAGCGCATGGTCATGATCATCGTCAAGGGCCTGGCACAAGGCCGCCAGGCCCTTCGCGACCGCCTTGGGGCCGACCGGATTGTCGCCTGGCGAAAGGTCGGGGCGGTCAAGCAGGGTCACGAAGCGGAGATAGACGCGCCACAGTTCTTTCGCGTTGGCTTCGAGCAACTGCGAAACAAAGCTGCCGAGGCGGATATCCAGTTCCAGGTCATCCTCGCCGAGCAGCGATATCCGCGAGGCGGTCAGGCTTCCGAGTTGATCGAAACGGCTGCGCTTTTCGGTCGATACCATGTCGTCGAAATACCCGCCCGTTGCCATGGCGAAGGCACGCAGCGGTTCTTCGGGCAGCGGCTCCGCCTCCTGAAGCAGGCGAACCACCTGTTTCAGAAAGAATACCCGACAGTCCCGCAAGATGTCCCAGGCATCATCCGGAACCTGCAGAATTTCCTTGTTGTCCGACGGAACCATCGCCAACCTTGTCGCAGTGTCGTAAAAGCATGAATTCTAAGGCAAATCGGAGTCCTTGGGCGCGTCGGCGGTGCGCACCCCGACCACGCCCAGACGGGCTTTCAGCGAATCCGGGCGACCGGTGAACTGCATCGAGTAATAGACCGAGTTGCTCATCACCTTCTTGACGTAGTCGCGGGTTTCGTTGAACGGGATGGTTTCGGCATAGATCGCCCCCTCGAGCGGCCGGTCGGCGCGCCACTTCTTGGCGCGGCCGGGGCCGGCGTTGTAGGCGGCAGAGGTCAGCACCGGGTGGTTGTCGAGGTTTTCCATGACCAGACGCATGTAGCTGGTGCCGAGCAGGACGTTGGTTTCGGTGTCGTTGACGCGACCTTGGTCGTAGTTCCGCAGGCCGATCTTCTTGGCGACCCACTTGGCCGTCGCCGGCATCAGCTGCATCAGCCCCGAGGCGCCGACATTCGACTTGGCGCTCGGGATGAAGCGGCTTTCCTGGCGCATCAGGCCATAAACCCAGGCGTCGTCGAGCGCCTGATCCCGTGCCGCCGGGCGCACCTGATCGCCGTAGGGGGCGAGGAAGCGCAGCGTGAAATCGTGCTCGCTCTTCGTTCGCTCGGCCGTGTTGATGGCACGGTCCCAGATCTGGTTGCGCTTCGCCAGATCGGCCGCCGCCAGCAGCTCGCGGTCATCCATGCCGCGCAGCGCCCAGTTCCATTCGCGGACCGCCTCGGTCCGCATTTCCAGCCGGAAAAATGCCATCGCCCGGCGAATCCCCGGATTGTCGCGTGCGGCCTTTTGTTCTTCGACGGTCGGCGCCTTGGCCTTGGGCGGCACGGCGATCTTGCGCCCCAATTCCTCGTCGGCCAAGTTGCCGTAAAAACTGGCCTGGCCGGCGATCTTCTCGAACAGGGCGTCGGCCTCGCTGGTCAGCCCGCCGGCCTTGTAAGCGCGGCCCAGCCAGTAGATCCATTCGGGCTGCGCCGCGAGAGGCGTCGGCATTTCGCTGATCGTCGCCAGAACCACGCTCCAGTCGTGGGCACGCAGCGCCGCGCGGACCTTCCATTGCGCCGCATCGTCGGAGAGCGGCGTCTCCCCGGCTTGCGCATACCAGGCGAGCGCCTCGCCGTAGTGGCGCTTCGCGCCCTGCAGCCCGATTTGACTCCAGGCCCAAAGCCGTTCCGGGTCCAGCAGGCGCCCCTGGATCTTCTCGAGTTCGGCCGCCGCCGCGCGCGGATCGTTGGCCGCGATGCGCTGGATTGCCAGCGCCGCAAGTTCGCGACCGGTCTGGCTGGTATTCCAGTTGGCCGGTTGCCTTGCCAGATAGCCCATCGGGCTGCCGATCACCATGTCGAGCGCTTTCGCCTCGGGTGCCTGACCGGCCGGCAAGGCGGCGAGCGTGAGTTTGGCCGGACCCGTGCGGTTGGCCTCGAACTGGCGACGGGCCCGCATCCAGACGTCATCGGTCGTGACGCGGTTGTCGCGGACCAGCGACTCGAGTACGGGTCGGCACGGCTCCGGGGGATCGAGCATGGTCAGCCACGATTGCCGTGCATCATCGAATGCCGCCTTGTCGCCGCCGGCCAGTCGCGCTTGCTGCGACCAGCACGTGACATCGGGCTCGGGAGCGATCAGTTTCGGATACTCGACAACGATCTCCGCCCAGTTGCCGCGTTTGCCCAGCCAGCGAATCCAGTCGGCACGCAGCTTCTCGGCGACGTAGGTACCGTCATGGCGGTCGAAAAACCCGCGCAGGGCGGGCGAGTCGCCCTGATCCATGATCATACGCAACTGGTAGTTTTCGACATAGGGCGCCAGTTCGTGGCTGCCGATCTGCGCTGCGGCACGGTCGAGCCGCGCACGGTCACCGGCGCGGAAGGCATCACGGGCGGCAAGATAGGTAGCGTCGCGTCCTTCCTGAGCGAAAACCGGCAATGAAACGAAGAACGCGAGGAGAAGGGCTGGAAACTTCATGCTAGATTTCACGTATGAATGGTCGTTGCGAGGATAACACGGCCCGGCGACGGGCATTGCGCCAGGAAATGGCCACGCGGCGGGCGGCCCTGAGCGATGCCGAGCATGCCGCCCTGTCGGCGCGCATCGTGGCGCATGCGCAGGCCGACCTGCCGCTGCCGACGGTTGCCGCCTTCTGCTGGCCGATCAGGCACGAACCCGACGTCCGCAGCCTGCTCGCCCGGTGGGCCACGACCGGCGCCCGTGCCGCGCTGCCGGTCGTCGTCGCCGAGGGCCAGCCGCTCGCCTTCCGCGAATGGACGCCGCAAACGCCGCTCGCCCCCGACCGCTACGGCATCCCGACGCCGACCGCCGGCGACTGGCTGACTCCCGACCTGATCCTGCTGCCGCTCAACGGCTTCGATGGCGCCGGTTATCGCCTCGGCTATGGCGGCGGTTACTTCGACCGCACGCTGGCGGCGCTCGTTCCGCGGCCGCTGGCCGTGGGCATCGGCTTCGAGATCAACCGCATCGACAGCATCCGGCCCGAACCGCACGACCAGCGTCTCGACTGGATCGTCACCGAGGACGGCGCGTTCAGGCCACCCGCCTGAGTCCATGCACCGCCAGTGCAAGCAGCAGCGAAGCACATCCTGCGAGGACCGCCTGGCGCAGGTCGTGCAGCCCGGTGCTGACCGCCAGCTCGAGGGCATAGCCATGCTGCAGGGCGAAAATCAGCGAGGCAATGGCCAGCATCAGCCAGGAACGCCGCGCCAGCGAACCCTGCTCCCTGCGCAGGAATAGTTCGATTGCCAGAGCGGTGGCGTACGACTGGGCGAGCAAGGCGCCGAGGAGCGCACACACGGTCAGCGAAAACGAACTCATGCCGTCTTGCAGCCTCTGGCGAAGCGCCCGAGCGCCTCGTCCAGCGTGGCGCGCGGGCAGCCGAAATTGAGCCGCAGCCAGCCGGGCGCGCCGAAATCGGCGCCATCGGAAAGACCGAGGCCGTGCGCCTCGAAGTGGGCGGCCGGCTGGGCGAGACCGAGTTCGCGGACATCGATCCAGGCCAGGTAGGTCGCCTCGACGCGGCTCATTTTTGCCCCTTTTTCGGCGTCGACCGCAGCAGCCACCAAATCGCGGTTGCCGGCGAGATAGGCGATCAACTCGCGATGCCAGTCTTTGCAGTCGCGGTAGGCAGCTTCGCAGGCGGCGAGCCCGAGCACATTCACATGCGGCACGATGCCGCCCATGACGTGCAAGAAGCGACGACGCAGGTCGGCGTCGGGAATCACCGCGAAGGCGCAGCCGAGGCCGGGGATGTTGTAGGTCTTCGACGGCGCCATCAGCGTGATGCTGCGCTTCGCCGCGTCCGGCGACAGGCTGGCGAAGGGAATGTGGCGCTTGTCGGCGTCGAGGATCAGGCCGCAGTGGATTTCGTCGGAGCAGACGATCAGGTCGTTTTGTTCGGCGAAGGCGGCGAGGTCGCGCAGCTCGGCTTCACTCCAGCAACGGCCGACCGGGTTGTGCGGATGGCAGAGCAGGAAAAGTTTGCTTGCTGCGGTCGACGCGTTTTGCAGGGCGATTTTGTCCCACTGCCAGCGGCCGTCGCTGCATGCGAGTTCGACACGGTTGAGTTTCTTTCCCGAGAAGCGTGGCGCCGACAGGAAGGGCGGGTAGATCGGCGTCGCCGTCAGCACCGCGCCGGCGACGGCGCGGCAGGCGACGTTGAGGCCGGTGACCAGGCCCGGCAGCCAGACGATCCATTCCGCTTCGATCGCCCAGCCGTACTCGCTCTCAAGGTGAGCGAGCACCGACTCCGTCAGCGCCGGCCACGGTCCGCCGTAGCCGAAGACGCCGTGCTCGATGCGCCGGTGCAGCGCGGTGAGCACCGGCGGCGGCGCGGCGAAATCCATGTCCGCCACCCACAGCGGCAGGATGTCGCGACCGGCGTACTTGCGCCACTTGACGGAGTCCGAGTGACGCCGGTCGAGCGGCGTGTCGAAGATGCTCAAACCTCGAGATGCTGATAGAGCGCGGTCGACAGGTAGCGTTCGCCGAACGAGGGAATGACGACGACGATCAGCTTGCCGGCGTTCTCCGGGCGCTTCGCCAGTTCGAGCGCGGCCCAGACGGCGGCGCCGGACGAGATGCCGACCAGCAGGCCCTCCTCGGTCGCCATGCGGCGGGCGATGGCGAAGGCGTCGTCGTTCTTGACGCGGATCACCTCGTCGTAGATCTCGGTATTCAGCACCGCCGGCACGAAGCCGGCGCCGATGCCCTGGATCGGATGCGGCCCCTTGACGCCACCAGAGAGCACCGGCGAGGCGTCGGGTTCGACGGCGACGATCCTGACGCCCGGCTTGCGCGCCTTGAGCACCTCGCCGACGCCGGTGACCGTGCCGCCGGTGCCGACACCGGAAACGAAGATGTCGACCTGGCCGTCGGTATCCTTCCAGACCTCCTCGGCCGTCGTGCTGCGGTGGACCGCCGGATTGGCCGGATTTTCAAACTGCTGCGGGATGAAATACCGGGAATCGGCTTCGGCCAGCGCCCTGGCCTTGGCGATGGCGCCGCCCATGCCGTCCGGCCCCGGGGTCAGGATCAGCTCGGCACCATAGGCCTTGAGCAGCAGCTTGCGCTCGCGGCTCATGGTTTCCGGCATCGTGAAGGCGCACTTGATGCCGCGCGCCGCGCAGACCATCGCGAGGCCGATGCCGGTGTTGCCGGAAGTCGGTTCCAGCACGACGGTGTCGGGGCCGATCTTGCCGGCGGCCTGCGCGGCGTCGAGCATCGAGACGGCAATCCGGTCCTTGACGCTGTGGCCGGGATTGAAGAATTCCAGCTTGGCGACGATGGTCGCGCCGCAGCCTTCGGCAACGCGATTGAGGCGGACCAGCGGGGTATTGCCGACCAGTTCGGTAACGTTGTTGGCGATTTTCATTTTGAAGCTCCAATCGAGAGTTGAGAATTGTAGGCGACTCTTTGTCTGTCGTGGGTGTCCCGGCAAGCGGCCTGCGGCTCGCCGAACAGGGCGCCCTTGCCGAGTTCGACAACTGCGGCGCCGGCGGATTCATATTGCGAACCAGTTGCGATCCCCGATTGCAGCAAGGTCACCCGGCCCGGGCGCAGCAGCGCGATCGTCTCCTCCGTCGTGCCAGGCGGCGATCCGCCCTCCTTCGTCGTAGAGGCTGCTGTCGCCGCTGCCGAGAGTGGCGTTGAAGTAGCGGACCAATTCGTCGAGCGGCATGTCGCCCCCTACTTCTTCAGGTAGATCTGGTCGAAGGTGCCGCCGTCGGCGAAGTGCGCCTTCTGCGCCTTCTGCCATCCGCCGAAGGTGTCGTCGATGGTGATCAGCCTGATCTTCGGGAACTGGCCAGCGTACCGGGCCGCCACCCCGGCGTCGCGCGGCCGGTAGTAGTGTTTGGCGGCAATGTTCTGGCCTTCCTCGGAATACAGGTAGTCGAGATAGGCCTGCGCCGTCAGCCGCGTACCGCGCTTCTCGACCACCTTGTCGACCACGGCCACCGGCGGCTCGGCGAGGATGGACAGGCTGGGCGCGACGATCTCGAACTTGTCCTTGCCGATCTCGTTGACCGCGAGTTGCGCCTCGTTCTCCCAGGCGATCAGCACGTCGCCGAGGCCGCGCTCGACGAAGGTCGTCGTCGAACCGCGCGCCCCGGAGTCGAGCACCGGCACATTCCGGAAGATCGCCGTCACCAGCTCCTTCGCCTTCTGCTCGTTGCCGCCCGGCTGCTTGAGCGCCCAGCCCCAGGCCGCCAGATAGTTCCAGCGCGCGCCGCCCGAGGTCTTCGGGTTGGGCGTGATGACGCCGACGCCAGGCTTGGCGAGGTCGCCCCAGTCGCGGATGTTCTTGGGATTGCCCTTGCGCACCAGGAAGACGATGGTCGAGGTATAAGGCGAGGAATTGTGCGGGAAGCGTTTCTGCCAATCAGCAGGGATCAGGTTGCGTTCGACCAGCGCATCGATGTCGTAGGCCAGCGCCAGTGTCACCACATCCGCCTCCAGCCCGTCGCGCACGGCCATCGCCTGCTTGCCGGAACCGCCATGCGACTGGCGAACGGTCACCGTCTGGCCCGTCTTCGCCTGCCAGTGCTTGTTGAAGGCGGCGTTGAAATCCTTGTACAGCTCGCGCGTCGGGTCGTAGGAAACGTTGAGCAGCGTCGTCTGGGCGAAGGCGCTGCCGAGGGTGAGCGTTGCGGTCAACGCCGCAAGAATGGCTGATTTGCGCATGAAAGACTCCGGTCATAGGAATAAGGGTTCGTCATGACCGGAGTCTAAATGGGTTTGTTATTCATTCAAAGAATGAATATTCACTAAAATATAACTTGATTGAATTACCGGGCTGTCGTGCGGGTGCGGCGCTAGAAGAGGAAGGCCTGCTTTTCGGGTGCCGGCCGTGGAAGCGCATCGGTGCCGAAGACACGCATTTGCCGGGGCCGGAACCAGACCGGCCGGCCGACGGCAAGTTGCAGGATCTCGTGCCGCTCGCGCGACAACTCGACCTCGATGATTTCGCTGTCGTGTTTGAGTTCGACACGCACCACCGGACCGATTGGATGGACGTGCTGCACGGTCGCCTGCAAAGCGCCATCCAGCGGCTGATGGCCGATATCGATGTCATGCGGGCGGACGAAAGCAGTGGTCTTTTCGCTCGATTCGCCACGTTCGACCTCGGCGAAGCCGCCATGGACGCGGCTGTGAAAGACATTCACGTTGCCGAGGAACTGGTAGACGAAGGGCGAGGCGGGGCTGGAATAGACCTCGTCGGGCGAGCCGATCTGCTCGATCCTGCCGTGGTTCATGACGACGACGCGGTCGGCGACCTCGAGCGCCTCCTCCTGGTCGTGCGTGACGAAAACCGAGGAGATGTGCATGTCGTCGTGGAGCCGCCGCAGCCAGCGGCGCAGTTCCTTGCGCACCTTGGTGTCGAGGGCGCCGAAGGGTTCGTCGAGGAGCAGCACCTTGGGCTCGACGGCGAGCGCGCGGGCCAGCGCGATGCGCTGCCTTTGGCCGCCGGAGAGCTGCGACGGGTAACGGTCGGCCAGCCAGTCGAGCTGGACCAGCCCGAGCAGTTCCATGACCCGGTGCCTGATCTCGGCGTCGGAAGGACGCTCCCTGCGCGGCTTGACGCGCAGGCCGAAGGCGACGTTCTCGAACACCGTCATGTGGCGGAACAGCGCGTAGTGCTGGAAGACGAAGCCGACCTGGCGCTCGCGCGCGTGCAGGTGGGTCGCCTCGGCGCCGGAAAACAGGATTTCGCCCTCGTCGGCCGTTTCCATGCCGGCGATGATCCGGAGCAGGGTCGTCTTGCCGCAGCCGGAGGGGCCGAGCAGGGCGACCAGCTCGCCGGTCGGGATGTCGAGGTTGATGGCGTCGAGCGCGACGAAGCTGCCGAAGCGCTTGGAAATGTTGCGGATTTCGATGCTCATGAGGTTTTCTCGGGGGCTAGCACGGTCGACAGCATTTCCGTCTCTTTTTTCATGCGCCATTCGACGACGGTCTTGGCGACCAGCGTGACCAGCGCGAGCAGGGCGAGGACGGAGGCGGCGGCGAAGGCGCCGATGGCGTTGTATTCGTTGTAGAGGATTTCGACGTGCAGCGGCAGCGTGTTGGTTTCGCCGCGGATGTGGCCGGAAACGACCGACACCGCACCGAACTCGCCCATCGCCCGGGCATTGGCGAGGATGACGCCGTAGAGCAGGCCCCACTTGATGTTGGGCAGCGTCACGCGGCGGAACATCTGCCAGCCGGAGGCGCCGAGCGACACCGCCGCCTCTTCCTCGTCCTTGCCCTGCGCCTGCATCAGCGGGATCAGTTCGCGGGCGATGAAGGGGAAGGTGATGAACAGGGTGGCGAGGATCATTCCGGGCACTGCGAAGATGATCTTGATCTCGTGCTCGGCCAGCCACGGGCCGAAGGTGCCCTGGGCACCGAAGAGGAGGATGAAGATGAGGCCGGCAACCACCGGCGACACCGCAAACGGCAGGTCGATCAGCGTGATCAGCAGGCTCTTGCCCTTGAAGTCGAACTTGGCGATCGCCCAGGCGGCGGCGACGCCGAAGACCACGTTGCAAGGCAGCACGGCAAGCGCGATGACCACGGTCAGCCAGATCGCCGAGCGCGTTTCCGGATCCCGCAGCGCCTCGGCGTAGGCAGGCCAGCCTTGGGCGAAAGCCTCGGTGAAGACGGCGACCAGCGGCAGGCCGAGGAAGAGGAACAGGAAGCCGAGGCCGACGGCAAGCAGCAGGGCGCGGACCCACGCGGGTTCCTGGGTGGCGCGGCTCAATTTCATTCCCCGTCCCCTTTCGCCTTGCCGGCCGCGGCTTCCGGCGGCTCGCTGTTGCGGTGGCGGTTGGCCGCCCACCACTGCAGCCCGTTGATGCCGAGCAGCATGACGAACGAGATGGCGAGCATGACCACGGCCAGCGCCGTCGCGCCCAGCACGTCGTACTGTTCCAGTTTGGAGATGATCAGCAGCGGCACGATCTCGGAGACCAGCGGCAGGTTGCCGGCGATGAAGATGACCGAGCCGAACTCGCCGATGGCGCGCGCGAAGGCGAGCGCGAAGCCGGTGAGCAGGGCCGGGAAGATGGCCGGGAAGATGATCCGGTAGAAAGTCTGCCAGCGCGAGGCGCCGAGCGTCGCCGCCGCCTCCTCGACCTCCGGCTCGATGTCCTCGATCACCGGCTGCAGCGTGCGCACGACGAAGGGCAGGGTGACGAAGGTCAGCGCGACGACGATGCCGGCCGGCGTGTAGGCGACCTTGAAGCCGAGCGGCTCGATGAAACGGCCGAGCCAGCCGTTGCCGGCGTAGATCGTCGCCAGCGTGATGCCGGCGACGGCGGTGGGCAGCGCGAACGGCAGGTCGACCAGCGCATCGACGAAACGCTTGCCGGGGAAGGGGTAGCGCACCAGGATCCAGGCGACAATCAGGCCAAAGAAAGCGTTGACCGCAGCCGCCAGGAAGGAGGCGCCGAAGGTCACGCGAAACGCCGCCAGCGCGCGCTCGCCGAGCGCGATGTCGATGATCTGCGCGAAGCCGAGATCGGACGCCTTGAGGATCATGCCGCCGAGCGGGAGCAGGATCAGCAACGAGAGATAGACCAGCGTGTAGCCCAGCGCCAAGCCGAAGCCGGGCAGCACGCGGTGGGTTCTTGCCGCCATCTATTTCTGGGTGTAGATCCGGTCGAAGGTGCCGCCGTCCTTGAAGTGGGTGGCGAAGGCCTTGTTGGCGCCGCCGAACACTTCGTCGACGGTGAAGGTCTTGACCGGCGGGAAGAAGTGGGCGTATTTCTTCAGCAGTTCCGTGTCGCGCGGGCGCAGGTAGTTCTGCGCCGCGTTCTCCTGGCCTTCCTTCGACCACAGGTAGTCGAGGTAGGCGGTGGCCTGCTTGCGCGTGCCCTTCTTGTCGACGACCTTCTCGACCACCGCGACCGGGAACTCGGTCTGCATGGTCAGGCTCGGGTAGACCACCTCGAACTCGCCCTTGCCGAATTCCTTGGCGATCATCTCGGCCTCGGATTCGAAGGTGACCAGCACGTCGCCCATCTTGCGCTGCATGAAGGTCGTCGTCGCGTCGCGGCCGCCGGCGGCGAACAGCGGCGCGTTCTTGAGCAGTTTGCCGAGGAACTCCTGCGCCTTGGCGTCGTTGCCGCCCGGCTGCCTGAGCGCCCAGGCCCAGGCCGACAGATAGGTGTTGCGGCCGTTGCCGGTGTTCTTGGGGTGCGGCAGGATCACCTGCGTTCCCGGCGCTGCGAGGTCGGGCCAGTCCTTGATCGCCTTCGGGTTACCCTTGCGGACGATGAACACCATCGCCGAGGTGTAGGGCGAGGCGTTGTTCGGGAACTTCTTCGCCCAATCCTTCGCGACCAGTCCCTTGTCGGCGAGGAATTCGATGTCGTTGGCCTGGTTCATCGTCACCACGTCGGCTTCCAGCCCGTCGGCGACCGCGCGCACCTGCTTCGACGAACCGCCGTGCGACTGCTTCAGCTCGAGCGTTTCGCCGGTCGTCGCCTTCCAGTGCTTCTGGAACATCGGGTTGTAGTCCTTGTACACGTCGCGGGCGACGTCGTAGGAGGCGTTGAGCAGCGTGGCGTCGGCGCTGGCGGTCCCCGTCAGCAGCCCGAACAGTACGGCGAATATCGTTCTGGGGAGAAAATTCATGGCGGCTCTCTCGGAAAAAGGAGCGAATTTAGCCGAAGTCTTTATAACCCCAAAGACGGAAATTGCATTTGTTTATTCGATTTATTGGCGCTGCGCTTGTCTGCCGCCTGCCGACGATCTGGCTTCGAGTGGACAGCCCGGCTTTTTCACTAGCCGGGCAAAGGCAGGCCGGGCCAAGGGCTAAATCCTTACCCCCTGCAACGGCAACCGTCACCAAGCAGATGGGGGGATGGGTGGGCACGTAGTCCGGTCACGATACCCTCCGGCTGATCGGGCCCAAGCCAAGGCAGAACAACCTTGTCGCCGATCTTGAACGTGAGTTCGTCAGCCATGGTTGGCGCTCCGTTCCAGATTCAGCGCCAGCAGGCGGCGGAGGATTTCGTCGTCGGGCATCTCGGGCGTGTAGTCGGGCCAGCCGTAGGCGGCGGCGACGGCCTGGTCGAGCGCCCGGTGGGCGAGGGCCAGCCAGGCGGGTCGGGCGTTGTAGAGGTTGGTCAGGGTACGCTTCCTGAGGTCGGCATCAAAGCCGGGTTTGGCGACCGGGCGGTTCGGAAAGCCGGCGGCTTCCTCCTCCGGGGTGATGACCCGGTCGACCCACTCCGGCGGGTTGAGCCAGGCCTCGCGCAGGTCGTTGAGGCGGCGGGCGGCGGCGGCGATGTTTTCGGCGACGATCTGCCCGGCCATGCACGGCGGCGAGCCGCGGCCGGCCCTGGGCACGGTGTCGCGCGGCGTCAGGCCGGCAGGGAAGGGGAAGGTCTCGAAGGTGGTGGAAGACGTGTAGCGCGGACGGTCCTCGAGCGAAGTGCCGAGGCGTAGCGACCAGAGTTCGTGAAAGCGCGAATGCAGGATGCCGAACGTCGCGTCGTCGGAGCGGGCGACAACAACGAGGTTCTTGTCGGGAACGATTCCGCTCTCCAGCCATGCGAAAACTCGGTGTTTTGCAACTTCCGGCGTAGCGATGAACCGCTGCAACATTTCAATGGCACGCTTCATGTCGGCTGCCGACCGTTTGAACAGCCAGTAGTTTTCCCGCGTCGATCTTTCCGCATTGCTTTCCCGTTCCGGCTTGACGGATGCGATCACATGACCAAATGGCGCCTCAAACAACGAAGCCTGAGTTTCCGAACACCCCGCAAAGTCGACGATCCAGTTGTCAATTGGGCGCTGCGTAACATCCTTCCCGTTTCGCCAAGGGCGAACGACCGTCGCATTCGGCAACCCGTTCGGGTTCGGCAACTTCAGCCATTCGCGTGCCAAGGTACCGGGCACGTCGAAGGCACCGCCTTTGGTAATCCCCTGAAACGCGGTCTTGGCGTTCTCTGCCAAGACTTTCGCCCGCGTCAGGTCTACGCCCTCGGCCGCACTCAGGTCGGCATGAATCACCGGCACTTCCAGGCCATCCAGCCGGCTGCTGCGGTCGACACCGAAAATCGGGCCAAATCCGATCAGCGACACGCGCACCGCCGCGCCGTCGTTGACCCAGTCCTCGCTGCTCCACGCCTCGGCAATGCGCGTCGTCGCGAGAACCCGCTCGAGCACCTTGCGGTTGGCACCGCCGCGAATGGAGTCGGTGGCGACCAGGCCGGCGCCCTTGAGCCGGGCCGCTTCGATCTGCGCCCGCGCCTTCTCGAACCAGTAGGTGACGAAGTCCGCGCCGCCGGGCACGCGGCCTTCGTAACAGCGGCGCAGTGTGGCGACGTAAGCGGTGCCGAGCCGGGTGCGCATCAGCTTGTCGCCAATGAACGGCGGGTTGCCGACGACGACATCCGCCTCGGGCCATTCGGCCTCGCTGCCGTCCGGGTTCAACAGCGCGTCGCGGCGCTCGATGCCGTCGAGCGGCTGCAGGATGGGGTTGCTGGCGTGGGCGTAGCCGTTGCGCCGGCACCACTGGATGTCGCCGATCCACACCGTCATGCGTGCGAGCTCGGCGGCGAATTCGTTGATCTCGATGCCGAGGACGTTGTGCGGGCCGGTGTGCATGGCCAGTTCGGCGGGCAGGCCGAGTTCGACGGCTTCGACGTGGGCACGCTTTTCGATGTCGCGCAGCGCGGCGAGGGCGAGATAGAGGAAATTTCCCGAGCCGCACGCCGGGTCGAGGACGCGGAAGCGGTTGAGGCGGAGCAGGAAGCCCTGCCAGGCGGCGGCCTTCTTCGGCCGGGCGGCGATCTCGCGCTTGACGGCAGCCCATTCGGCGGCGAGCGGCCAGCGGATCAGGGCGTCGATGAGCTTGGCGATGGTCCCGGTGTCGGTGTAGTGGGGGCCGAGCGGGGCGCCGGCGGCGGGGTCGAGGCCGCGCTCGAAGAGGGTACCGAAGATGGTGGGGTCGATGGCGCGCCAGTCCATGCCGGCGGCGGCGGCATGCAGCGCGGCGAGGTCGGCTGCGGTCAACGGCGGAATTTCGATGGTTTTGAACAGGCCGCCGTCGAACCAGGGGATGTCGTGGTCGCCGTATTCGCCGCCGGGGTCGCGCATGGCGGCGAAGAGCCTGCCGATGCGGCGCGCGGCGCGGGCCGCATCGCCGCCGGCGTGGCCGAGGAGGTCGGTGAAGATGCCGGGCGGGAGAACGGCCTCGTCCTCGGCGAACATGCAGAACAGGCACTGGACGAGGAAGTGGGACACTTGTTGCCCATTCGGCTGGCCGTCGCCGCCGCGGCGGCGCATGGCGGCGGCGAGGTCGGCAAAGTGGCCGGCGGCATCCGCGGTGATCGCTGCGGTCGACCGTTCGGGGCGGAGCTTTTCCGGGTCGGTGAACGCCCAGCGCAGGATCTGGCGCTGTTCGGGGTCGACCAGCTGGCCGATGGGGATTTCCCGCGGCTCGTCCGGGTAGCCGGTGAAGGCGGTGTGGATGACGATGCGCTCGCGGTCGCTGACGACGAGGAGCGGCGGGCTTGCGAGTTCGAGGAAGTAGTCGGTGAGCTGCTTGAGCGCGGCGTCGAGGCTGCGGCCGGGGCGCTTGTTCTCCCAGCCGAAGCGGCCGCGCATCCAGACGTCGGCCCAGCCGTCGCCGCCGCCCGATTTCCGGGCGCCGCGCTCGAAGCAGTAGTTGTCGGCGTCGCGCGGCTTGGCGACGCCGAGCAGGTCGCAGAGATCGTCGAACCAGGCCTGCGCCCCGGCGCGCTCGGTCAGCGGGTTGTCCTGCCAGCGGGCGATGAACTCCTCGGGCGTCATGCCGCGCTAGCCAAGGAACAGCTTGTATGCCGGATTCCGGCTCTCGTCCCAGTGGGCATAGCCGAGATTCTTGAGGAATTCGCGGAACTGCCCCATCTCGCCGGGCGGCACCTGCATGCCGACCAGCACGCGGCCGTAGTCGGCGCCGTGGTTGCGGTAGTGGAACAGGCTGATGTTCCAGCCGGCGCTCATCCGGGACAGGAAGTTCATCAGCGCGCCCGGCCGCTCGGGGAATTCGAAGCGGTAGAGCAGTTCGCTCATGCCCTGCTCGCAGACCTGCGGCGCGTGGCCGCCGACCATGTGACGAATATGGTTCTTCGCCATTTCGTCTTCGGTCAGGTCGAGGGTCGGATAGCCGTGCTGCTGCAGGGTCTTGACCAGCTTTAGCGATTCGTTGCGGTCGACGATCTGGATGCCGACGAAGACGTGCGCCTCCTGCGCCGTGTGGTAGCGATAGTTGAACTCGGTGATGTTGCGCTGGCCGATCAGGCCGAGGAATTTCTTGTAGGCGCCCGGCTTCTCGGGCAGGGTCACGGCCAGAACGGCCTCGCGCCGCTCGCCGACTTCGGCGCGCTCGGCGACGAAGCGCAGGCGGTCGAAATTCATGTTGGCGCCCGAGGCGACGGCAACCAGGTTCCTCTCCTTCAGCCGGTGCTGGCGGGCGTATTCCTTGGCGCCGGCGACGGCGAGCGCGCCGGCCGGCTCGAGGATCGAGCGGGTGTCCTCGAAGACATCCTTGATCGCGGCGCAGATGGCATCGGTGTCGACCTGGACCATTTCGTCGACGTATTCCCGGCACAGGCGGAAGGTTTCCTCGCCGACGATCTTGACCGCGGCGCCGTCCGCGAACAGCCCGACCTGACTGAGGCGCACGCGGTGACCCCTGGCCAGCGACTGGCTCATCGCGTCGGCATCGCTGGCCTCGACGCCGATGACCTTGATTTCCGGGCGCAGGCGCTTGACGTAGGCGGCAACCCCGGAGATCAGCCCACCGCCGCCGACGCAGCAGAAGATGGCGTGGAGCGGCCCGTTGTGGCGCGAATGCTGGCGCAGGATCTCCATGCCGATGGTGCCCTGGCCGGCGATCACATCGGGATCGTCGAAGGGATGGACGAAGGTCAGCTTCTCGGATTTCTCCAGCACCAGCGCGTGGGCGTAGGAGTCGTCGTAGGAATCGCCGAACAGGACGACCTCGCCGCCGCGCCGTCTGACCGCCTCGACCTTGATCCCCGGCGTCGACACCGGCATGACGATGACCGCCCGGCAGCCGACCCTGGCCGCCGACAGCGCAACGCCCTGCGCGTGGTTGCCGGCCGAGGCGCAGATGACGCCACGCTTCAGTTTCTCGGGCGACAGGCTGGCGACCTTGTTGTAGGCGCCGCGCAGCTTGAACGAGAACACCGGCTGCAGGTCCTCGCGCTTGAGCAGGATCCGGTTGCCGACCCGCGCCGAAAGGCTGCCGGCCAGTTCGAGCGGCGTCTCGATCGCCACGTCGTAAACCTGTGCGTTGAGAACTTTTTCGAGATAATCCGGGTGCATGGCGCGATTCTTGAAGGCAAAAGGGGGATTCTACGGGTGGAGTGGCTAAACGTCACGGCGGAAGCGGGACTGGGCGGTCTGTTCTTGGCCAGTTTTCTGGCGTCGACCGTGCTGCCCGTCAGTTCCGAGCCCCTGCTCTGGGGTTTCCTGCAGATGCATCCCGGCGAGCTGTGGCCGGCTCTGGCGCTGGCGACGCTGGGCAACACGGCCGGCGGCATGACCTCGTGGTGGTGCGGCCGTTTCCTGCCGCGCTGGCAGCGCCTCGCCACCCTGCCCCACAAGGACAGCCTGGAACGCTGGGGCAGCCCAGCCCTCCTGCTCTCCTGGCTGCCGCTGATCGGCGACGCGCTGTGCCTCGCCGCCGGCTGGCTGCGGCTGCACTGGCTGCCGTGCTGCCTGTTCATGGCCGCCGGCAAGTTCGCGCGCTACTGGCTGGTGAGCCAGACCGCCCTGCCCAACTGAACGCGGGACCGCCTTGCCGGTCTTATGCGACGGCATGCTGCGCTGCAATACGATAAAATCGACTTTTTGACGGATCCCCGCTGCACCGATGACTGCCCGCCTGCGCGAAATCCCCTACAACTACACGTCGTTCTCCGACCGCGAGATCGTCATCCGCCTGCTCGGCGCGGAGAACTGGGCGGTGCTCGACGAACTGCGCGGCGAGCGGGTGACGGGGCGCTCGGCGCGCATGCTCTACGAGGTCCTCGGCGACATCTGGGTGGTGCAGCGCAATCCCTATCTGGAAGATGACCTGCTCGACAACCGCGAGCGGCGCGAGGCGCTGGTCGGCGCGCTGCGTCACCGTCTGAGCGAAGTCGAGAAGCGCCGCCAAGCCACCGAGAACGAGGACCGCGAGCGCTCGGCCAAGGTCAGGCGACTGGTCGACGCGGCGCAGGCGGCGGTTGACCGTTTTTCCGAACACTTCGGGACGACGATCGACCTGCGCCGCAAGGTGCTGAAAATCCTCGGCAAGCACACGCGCAAGGACAACATCGCCTTCGACGGACTGGCTCGCGTCTCGCACGTCACCGACGCCACCGACTGGCGCGTCGAATACCCCTTCGTCGTCCTCCATCCGGACACCGAGGAGGAGATTGGCCACCTCGTGCGCGGCTGCATCGAGGCGGGGCTGACCATCATCCCGCGCGGCGGCGGTACCGGCTACACCGGCGGCGCCGTGCCGCTGACGCCGTACTCGGCGGTGATCAACACCGAGAAGCTGATCGCCATCGGCCCGGTCGAGGAACTGGTGCTGGCCGGCCACGAAACGCCGTATGCGACCATCCGCACCGCCGCCGGCGTCGTCACCGAACGCGTTGCCGAAGCGGCTTCCGCCGCCGGCCGCGTCTTCGCCGTCGACCCGACCTCGGCCAGCGCTTCCTGCATCGGCGGCAACATCGCCATGAACGCCGGCGGCAAGAAGGCCGTGCTGTGGGGCACCGCGCTCGACAACCTGGCCTGGTGGAAGATGGTCGACCCGGACGGCAACTGGCTGGAAGTCGAACGCGTCAATCACAACTACGGCAAGATCCACGAGCAGGAAAACGTCGAGTTCCGCCTCAAGCGTTTCGACCCGTCCGGCAAGAAGCTGCTCAAGGAGGAAATCCTGACCATGCCCGGCGCCGCCTGCCGCAAGACCGGGCTGGGCAAGGACGTCACCGACAAGTTCCTCGGCGGCGTGCCGGGCGTGCAGAAGGAAGGCACCGACGGCATCATCGTCGCCGCGCGCTGGGTGCTCCACAAGATGCCGCCGGTGACGCGCACCGTCTGCCTGGAATTCTTCGGCCAGGTGCGCGAGGCGGTGCCGGCGATCGTCGAGATCACCGACTGGTTCAAGCCGGGCGGCGCCGGCCACGCGGCGGGCGTCCAGCTCGCCGGCCTCGAGCACATGGACGAGCGCTACGTGAAGGCGGTCGGCTACGCGACCAAGGCCAAGCGCCACGGCCGGCCGAAGATGGTGCTGCTCGGCGATCTGGTAGGTCACGACGAAAAGGCGGTGATGGCAGCCGCCTCCGAGGTCGTCCGCATGTGCAACCTGCGCTCGGCCGAGGGCTTCATCGCGGTCGACGCCGAAACGCGCAGGAAATTCTGGCTCGACCGCTCGCGCACCGCCGCCATCTCGCGCCACACCAACGCCTTCAAGGTCAATGAAGACGTCGTCATCCCGCTGCCGCGCATGGGCGACTACTGCGACGGCATCGAACGCATCAACATCGAGCTGTCGACCCGGAACAAGCTGGCGCTGTGCGATGCCCTGAGCGAATTCCTGAGCAGCGACCTGCCGCTGCATTCGGGGGACGCCAACCTCGACAAGGACTTGCTGCTCGGCGACCGCCGTCAGGCGGCGCTGGACCATGTCGCAGCGGTCCGCCGGCGCTGGCAGTGGCTGCTCGACAATCTCGACCTGCCGCTGGCCGAAGCCGAGGCGAAGTTTGCCGACTACGGCGTGGTCGCCGGCGAGTTGACCAACAAGGCAGCCAATGCGACGCTGTTCCACCGCCTGCAGGATTACTCGGTGCGCACTTCGTGGAAGCAGGAAGTGCACGCCCGGCTGGGCAAGATCTTCGACGGCGGCGTTTACCGCCCGATCGGCGAACGCCTCGAGGCCATCCACAAGGAAGTCCTGCGCAGCCGCGTGTTCGTGGCGCTGCACATGCACGCCGGCGACGGCAACGTGCATACCAACATCCCGGTCAATTCGGACAATTACGAGATGCTGCAAACGGCGCACAAGGCGGTCGAGCGCATCATGAAGCTTGCCCGGTCGCTCGACGGCGTCATTTCCGGCGAGCACGGCATCGGCATCACCAAGCTGGAGTTCCTGACCGAGGAAGAGATCGGCCCCTTCCGCGCCTACAAGCAGAAGGTCGACCCCGATGGCCGTTTCAACAAGGGCAAGCTGATGCCCGGCGGCGACATGGGCGATGCCTACACGCCGTCGTTCAGCCTGCTCGGCACCGAGTCGCTGATCATGGAACAATCGGAGATCGGCAAGATCTCGGACATGGTCAAGGACTGCCTGCGCTGCGGCAAGTGCAAGCCGGTGTGCTCGACCCACGTGCCGCGCGCCAACCTGCTCTACAGCCCGCGCAACAAGATCCTCGCCACCTCGCTCTTGGTCGAGGCCTTCCTCTACGAGGAGCAGACGCGCCGCGGCATTTCGCTGAAGCATTTTGACGAATTCAACGACGTCGCCGAGCACTGCACGGTCTGTCACCGCTGCGTCAAGCCCTGCCCGGTCGATATCGATTTTGGCGACGTTTCGGTCGCCATGCGCAATTTCCTGCGCAAACAGGGCAAGAAGCGTTTCAGTCCCGGAACGGCGACGGCGATGGCCTTTCTGACGGTCAAGGACCCGGCGACGATCAAGCTGATGCGCGCCGTGATGATGGACTTCGGCTTCAAGGCGCAACGCCTGGCGCACAAGGCGGCCAAGGCCGTCGGCCTGGTTGGCGAGACCCGCGTCCATCCCCCGGCGACGCTCGGCGCGCCGACGGTGAGGACGCAGGTCATCCACTTCCTCAACCGCCCGATGCCGGGCAACCTGCCGAAACGCACGGCGCGCGCGCTGCTCGACATCGAGGACGACAAGGTCATCCCGGTGATCCGCAACCCGCAGAAGACCACCGAGGAGTCGGACGCCGTTTTCTATTTCCCCGGCTGCGGCTCCGAGCGGCTGTTCTCGCAGGTCGGCCTCGCCACGCAGGCGATGCTCTACGAAATCGGCGCCACCACCGTGCTGCCGCCGGGCTACCTGTGCTGCGGCTACCCGCAGACTTCCGCCGGCGAGGAAGTCAAGGGCCAGAAGATCACCACCGACAACCGCGTGCTGTTTCACCGCGTCGCCAACACGCTGAACTACCTCGACATCAGGACGGTGATCGTCTCCTGCGGAACCTGCATGGACCAGTTGCAGAAGTACCAGTTCGACAAGATCTTCCCGGGCTGCCGCCTGCTCGACATCCATGAATACCTGATGGAAAAGGGCGTCAAGCTGGAAGGTGTCGAGGGTACGCGCTACATGTACCACGACCCCTGCCACACGCCGATGAAGGCCTACGGACCGCTCCAGGTGACCAGTTCCCTGATGGGCCAGAACGTTCCGCTGACCGACCGCTGCTGCGGCGACGCCGGCTCCTTCGCCTATTCGCGCCCGGATGTGGCGACCCAGGTGAAATTCCGCAAGCAGCAGGAGATCGAGCAGGGCGCTGCCAGCCTGCGCGCCGGCGGCTTCACGGGCGACGTGAAGATACTTACATCCTGCCCCGCCTGCCTGCAGGGCCTCTCGCGCTTCGATGACGACGCCGGCACCAGCGCCGACTACATCGTCGTCGAGGTGGCTAAGCATCTGCTGGGCGAAAACTGGGCATCGCAGTACGTCGACCGCGCAAACAACGGCGGTATCGAGCGCGTATTGCTCTGATTCCGGCCCGATTTCGTCGGTCGACCGCGTAATGCGTGGCCGCGATCGCGGAAGCACTTGCAGTATTCCTATGCAGGTGCAATCCTTGCAACTTTGCGGAATCGAAGGAGGGGGGAATGGACGGCGGGAACTGCGAGTTGTGCGCTGCAGCGGGCGGGACGGTCCTCTGGGAGTCTGCGGCCTGCCGCGTCGTGCTCGTCGATGATCCTGATTACCCCGGGTTTTGCCGGGTCGTGTGGAACGATCACGTCCGCGAGATGACCGATCTCGACCCTGGCGAGTGCCTTTCCCTGATGAACGTGGTTTTCGCCGTCGAGAAGGTCATACGCTCGCTTTTCACTCCCGACAAGATGAATCTCGCCAGTCTCGGCAACATGACGCCGCATCTGCACTGGCACGTCATTCCGCGCTGGCATGACGATCGCCATTTCCCCGGCCCGATCTGGGGAAGCCCCCAACGTGATACCCATCCGCCACGTCCGGCAGTAAGCATCGACGCCATGCGGGGGGCGCTGCGCAAGCAACTTCAACCTGACGATCATCAAGGCTGACAATCATGAACACGCTATCGCCCTCCCTGAATATCCCCGACCTGCAGGCGGGGTCGCACTACATTTCCCAGTTGTCGCTGGCCAACCCGGAGCTCGCCCAGCAGCAGATCATTGCCTTTCTCGATGCGCTGATCGAGAACCCGCCCGATCCCGGCGTTCTGCTGTCTCTCCTCGAACAGACCAGGGTTCCGCTCTGCTTCACCGAGGAAGAGATCGCCCGGCGTTACCACAACAAGGCGCTGGTTCTCAACGACGAACAGGAGGAAAGCTTCCAGCGAGTAATTTCGGTGTGGCGTCGCATGATCACCGGCTATGCGCTGTGCGCGGGCATGCACGAGCCGGAGCCCGACAATCCCCACTATTCGAATCTGTTCGCAACCATCCAGCATCGTTGTCTCTATTACACCGGCCTGATCATCATCGAGCATTTCCGCGCGCGGCGCGAATTGCCCTCCGGTATCTGGCAGGAACTTCACGGCTATTACGAAGCCGCCGAGCAGGGGGGCGTCAGCTGCACCCCGGTCAATGATTCGCTGGAAAACGATCTGCAGGCGACGCACTGTGCGGCAGCCTACGTCACCCTGCTGCTGATCGAGATCGCCAATCCTTACGGCACCAGTGTCCGCGACCTCAGTCTCATCCGCCGCTGGGCCAGCATGTGGGCACCGCTGGTGGCACTGCATCCTCTCGAAGACGAGTACGAAATCCCGCCCTATGTCATCGAGTTCACGAAGGACCAGCCGCTGCATCAGACTGGCTCTGCCGACAGCATCGGCGGCGACTCGCGCTGGCTCGACACGACCCGTCTCGGTCTTCAGATCAGCCACATGGTGTCGCAGCTTCATCAGCGTCTCACGCCTTCGCAACTCGGCCTCGGCGAGGAAACATCGGGACATGCCCGCAGACTGCTCGAGCGTCTCTCACGGCCGTGGACCCAGACGGCATCGCCACGCCGCTTCCGCCGCTTCGCTTCGCATGGCACGGCAAGGGTTGCCGTCGGTTTCGAAGCCATACATTACTTCGTGGGTGGCAAGGAATTTGTCCAGCCGGATTCGGGCAGCATCTATGGAAGAGGGCAATTCGACGAGGTTTTCACTTTTCGTGATCGCGTCGCGCCGGGGCAGGCGCTGAACATCAAGCCGCGCATCAATTATTCGGCCGATGAGTGGACGGTGATCAATCATTCTGCCAACGGTTTCCGCCTGGGACGCAGCAATGCCGGTGAACGGATCGCCCACAGCCAGTTGCTGGCAGTCTGTCCGCATGATGGCGAGCGCTTTCTTCTCGGGCAGGCGACCTGGCTCATGCAGGAATACGAAGGCGGCATCCTGGCCGGGGTGGCGATCCTGCCGGGAATGCCCGAGGCGGTTACGGTGCGTCGCGCTTCGACCCAGCCCGGCCACACTGGCCGCTTCGTTCGGGCCTTCCTCCTTCCACCTGTCGAAGCCATCGGCCAGGAAGGCTCACTCGTGCTGCCGACCGGCATTTACCAAGCCAGCGGATCGCTGGAGCTCATCGGGGAAGGGAAGTCCTGGACGGTGCGCATGAAGCACGTCAGGCAACGCGGGGTCGATTTCGAACGGGTCTCGTACGAGATGCCCTGACCCGGCTCGTCGCCCAGGTGGCGACGAGTGCGCTAAACTAGCGGTCGTTACTGGAGGCTGTCATGGCTGGCATCGAACGGGACACTCCGATTCCCACCGACATCAGGTTGCACAAGAAATCGCGAATCCTCGAACTCTGCTATGCGGACGGAGAGCACTTCGAACTCGGCTGCGAGTTCCTCCGGGTATTCACTCCGTCGGCTGAGGCGCGTGGCCACGGCCCCGGGCAGGAAGTGTTGCAGACCGGCAAGAGGAACGTCGAAATCGAGCGCATCGAGCCTGTCGGAACCTACGCGGTGCGCCTTGTCTTTTCCGACGGTCACGACAGCGGCCTTTACTCTTGGGATCTTCTGCACAACCTCGGCCGACATCGCGACGAACTGTGGCAGGAATACCTGAAACAGGTCGAAGCTCAGGGCGTCTCGCGCGACATCGACACCAGTTCGCGCCGCAGTGGCGGCAGTTGCGGTCAACATCACTGAAACCATGAAAAGCGAAACCACCCACTTTGGTTACGAGACGGTCGAGGAGCGGGAAAAGGCGCGGCGCGTCGCCGACGTCTTCGACTCGGTCGCCAGCCGCTACGACCTGATGAACGACCTGATGTCGGGCGGCATGCACCGCCTGTGGAAGGCCTTCACGATCCAGCGCAGCGGGGTTCGCGAGGGCTCGCGCGTGCTCGACGTCGCCGGCGGCACCGGCGATTTGGCGCTTGCCTTTGCCAGAAGCGTGGGCCAAAGCGGCCAGGTGTGGTTGACCGACATCAACAATGCGATGCTGGCCCGCGGTCGGGATCGTCTGGCCGACAAAGGCTACATGGTCCCGACCGCGCAATGCGATGCGGAGAAGCTGCCTTTTCCCGACGATTGGTTCGACTGCGTTACGGTGGCCTTCGGACTGCGCAACATGACGCACAAGGATGTCGCCCTGGGCGAGATGTACCGTGTCCTGAGGCCAGGGGGCCGGCTTCTGGTGCTCGAATTCTCTCAGATATGGAAGCCGCTGGCGCCGGCCTACGACTTCTACTCCTTCCACGTGATCCCGCGGGTCGGCAAGCTGGTCACCAACGATGCCGACAGCTACCGCTACCTTTCCGAGTCGATCCGCGTGCATCCGGGTCAGGAAGAACTCAAGCAGATGATGGAACGGGTAGGGTTTGAGAAGGTCGAATTTTTCAACATGGCGTTGGGTGTGGTCGCCCTGCACCGTGGCTTTAAGTTCTAGTCGGGAGCGTCGATGCACAAGCCCATCTCGATGGCCTGCACTGGGCGGCGGCAGTTCCTGGGAACTGCCGCGTGGCTGGGTTGACTCCCGGAAGCAGGACGCTGCGCGTCCACGCCGGGGACCGATCGACACCCCACGGTCGCACCTGCGTCCACTCCCGGGACGGCTGACGATGGCAGCCGCGGCTGGGTTGCCGGAATCCGGGAGTTGAACTGATGGCGGCGTTGGTCGACCTGCTGGTTCCTGTCCTGAACCACCTTTTGGCACGCGAGGACTGGGCGCGCCAGCGCCTCGGACCTTACGCCGGGCAGACGTTCCGTATTGAGGGCGGTCCCGCTCCGCTGCCGATGACCGTGACCGAGAGCGGAACTCTGCGCTCGGCCAATAGCGGGGAATTACCTTCGGTCACGATCGCCTTCCCCTCCGATGCGCCCCTCCGCTTGCTGTTCGATGCAGCGAGCATTCTCGCATCGGCAAGACTCAGCGGGACGGCGAGCTTTGCTGAAACGCTTGCTTTTGTTTTCCGCAATCTGCGCTGGGACTATGAGGCCGACCTCGCCGGCCTTGTCGGAGATATTCCTGCCCACCGGATTGCACGGCTGCTTGGCGAAGGGTTTGCTTGGCAGCGCTCGACACTGCAGAGGCTGGGGAGCAACCTTGCCGAATTCGCAACGGAAGAATCGGCGCTGGTTACGCGGGCGTCTGAACTGGAGATCTTCTGCGCCGACGTCGATCGCTTGCGTGACGATCTGGCGCGTCTGGAGAAGCGGATTTCCCGGCTGTCGTCCTGAATGAAGTACCGGCGCGGACGAAAAAAAGGGGCAGCCGAAGCTGCCCCGTCCGAGTTTCTGACGAATCAGTGGATCGCGTTGCGCAAGCGCCGGATGGCCTGCAACTGGGCGATCGCCTGAGCGAGTTCGGCTTCCGCGGAAGCGTAGTTCGTTTCGGCCTGGCGATTGGCGAGAGCTTCCTCGGCACGCTTCTTGGCTTCAAGTGCCTTGGCTTCGTCCAGATCGTGGGCGCGAATGGCGGTGTCTGCCAACACGGTTACCATGCCCGGCTGAACTTCCAGCATGCCACCGGACACATAGACCAGCTCGTAATCGCTCTGCCCCTGCACCTTGAGACGGATGGTGCCCGGCTTGATGCGGGTGAGCAATGGCGTGTGGTGCGGCAGGATGCCCAGTTCGCCGGCTTCGCCAGGGAAGACCCCGAATTCGACCTCGCCGGAGAAGATTGATTCTTCGGCGCTGACGACGTCACAATGAACAGAAATTGCCATGGATGGCTCCTATGCTGGGAACGGCTTACTGCAGCGCCTTGGCCTTCTCGATGACTTCCTCGATGCCGCCGACCATGTAGAACGCCTGTTCCGGCAACTGATCGTATTCGCCGGCACAAATTCCCTTGAAGCCCTTGATCGTGTCCTTCAGGGAAACGTACTTGCCCGGAGAACCGGTGAAGACTTCCGCGACGTGGAACGGCTGTGACAGGAAGCGCTGGATTTTGCGGGCGCGGGAGACGACCAGCTTGTCTTCTGGCGACAGTTCGTCCATGCCCAGAATGGCGATGATGTCGCGCAGTTCTTTGTACTTCTGCAGCGTCATCTGTACGGCACGGGCAACCTCGTAGTGCTCTTCGCCGACAACCTGCGGGTCGAGCTGGCGCGAGGTCGAATCGAGCGGATCGACGGCCGGATAGATACCGAGCGAAGCGATGTCGCGCGACAGCACGACCGTGGAGTCGAGGTGGAGGAAGGTCGTCGCCGGAGACGGGTCGGTCAGGTCATCCGCCGGCACATAGACCGCCTGAATGGAGGTGATCGAGCCGACCTTGGTCGAGGTGATACGCTCCTGCAGGCGGCCCATTTCTTCGGCCAGCGTCGGCTGGTAGCCGACGGCGGACGGCATGCGGCCGAGCAGCGCGGAAACTTCGGTACCGGCCAGCGTGAAGCGGTAGATATTGTCGATGAACAGCAGGATGTCGCGACCGTCGTCGCGGAAACGCTCGGCCATGGTCAGGCCGGTCAGCGCGACGCGCAGACGGTTGCCCGGCGGCTCGTTCATTTGACCGAACACCATCGCCACCTTGTCGAGAACGTTGGATTCCTTCATCTCGTGGTAGAAGTCATTGCCCTCACGGGTGCGCTCACCAACGCCGGCGAACACGGAGAGACCCGAGTGCTGCTTGGCGATGTTGTTGATCAGCTCCATCATGTTGACGGTCTTGCCGACGCCGGCGCCGCCGAACAGGCCAACCTTGCCGCCTTTGGCAAATGGGCAGATCAGGTCGATGACCTTGATCCCGGTCTCGAGCAGGTCGATCGAGGATGAGAGCTCGTCGAACTTCGGGGCGGTCGCGTGAATCGGACGGACTTCGTTGCCCTCGATCGGGCCGGCTTCATCGATCGGACGCCCGAGAACGTCCATGATGCGGCCCAGTGTACCCATGCCCACCGGGATGGAAATGGCAGCGCCGGTGCTGTTAACCTTCATGCCGCGGCGCAGGCCGTCGGAAGAGCCCATGGCGATGGTGCGGACCACGCCGTCGCCCAACTGCTGCTGCACCTCGAAGGTCAGGCCGTCTTCGGCCATTCCGTTGGATTCGGAGGCGTCGAGCTTGAGCGCGTCGTACACCCTGGGCATCGCATCGCGCGGAAAGTGGATGTCCACAACGGCACCGATGCACTGAACGATGGAACCTTGACTCATATTCAAATCCCCAAAAATTAAAAGCTTCGCTGTTGCATCAGACGGCGGCGGCGCCGCCCACGATTTCAGACAGTTCCTTGGTAATCGCGGCCTGACGGGTCTTGTTATAGACCAGCTTCAATTCGCCGATGACGGTCTTAGCGTTGTCGGACGCGGACTTCATGGCGACCATCCGGGCGGACTGCTCGGAGGCCATGTTTTCAGCCACGGCCTGATAGATCAAAGCTTCAACGTAACGGACCAGCAGATCGTCGACAACGGCCTTGGAATCCGGTTCATAGACATAATCCCACTTCGACTTTGAGGAGCCGATCGCGTCACCGGACAACGGAAGCAATTGCTCGAACACCGGTTCCTGCTTCATCGTGTTGATGAAGCGCGTGTAACCGATGTAGAGCGCGTCGATCTCGCCCTTCAGGTAGGCATCGAGTTGCACCTTGACCGGTCCAATCAGCTTCTCAAGGTGTGGCGTATCGCCAATGCCCGTGATGTGCGAAACGACCTTGCCGCCCATGCGCTGCATGAAACCGAAGCCCTTGTTGCCGATGCAGGTCACCTGATACTTCTTGCCCTGCGCATCGAACTCCTTCATGTAGCCGATAATCATGCGCAAGACATTGGAGTTGAGACCACCGCACAGGCCCTTGTCGGAAGTGACAAGGATCAGGCCGGCAGTACGCACCGGATCGCGCTTGATGAGGAACGGATGCTTGTACTCGCTGAGGGCATGGGACAGGTTTGCTGCAACGCGCCGGATCTTCTCGCCATAGGGCCGGGCAGCCCGCATCCGGTCCTGCGCCTTGCGCATTTTGGATGCGGCCACCATTTCCATGGCCTTGGTGATCTTGCGCGTGTTTTCGACGCTCTTGATCTTGTTGCGAATTTCCTTGCCGCTAGCCATGGCTTTCTCCTAGATCAGGCCCAGCTGCTCTTGAAGGCGGCGATGCCGGCGGCGAGAAGCTTCTCGGTTTCGCCGTCAAGATCCGCTGTGGATTGCATCTTGTCCATGACCTCAGCACAGTGAGCCTTCAAGTACCCGATCATCCCCTTTTCGCACTCGAGTGCCCGCTTGACTTCGACATCATCGAAGTAGCCCTTGTCGGCTGCATACAGCGTCACAGCCATTTCGGAAATGCTCATCGGCGAATACTGGGGCTGCTTCATCAGTTCGGTCACCAAGCGGCCACGCTCGAGCTGCTTGCGGGTCGCTTCGTCCAGGTCCGAGGCGAACTGCGCGAACGCGGCGAGTTCGCGGTACTGGGCCAGGGCGAGACGGACACCGCCGCCGAGCTTCTTGATCAGCTTGGTCTGGGCAGCACCACCGACGCGTGATACCGAGATACCGGCATTGATCGCGGGACGGATACCGGCGTTGAAGAGGTCGGTTTCTAGGAAGATCTGGCCGTCGGTGATCGAGATCACGTTGGTCGGAACGAAGGCGGAGACGTCGCCAGCCTGTGTTTCGATCACCGGCAGGGCGGTCAGCGAACCGGTCTTGCCCTTGATTTCACCGTTGGTAAAACGCTCGACCCAGGCATCGGAAACGCGAGCAGCACGTTCCAGCAGGCGGGAGTGGAGATAGAAGACGTCGCCCGGATAGGCTTCGCGGCCCGGCGGGCGGCGCAGCAGCAGGGAAACCTGACGGTAACCCCAGGCCTGCTTGGTCAGGTCGTCATAGATGATCAGTGCGTCCTGGCCACGGTCACGGAAGTACTCGCCCATCGTGCACCCAGAGTAAGGCGCGATGTATTGCAGGGCGGCCGATTCCGATGCCGAGGCGGCGACCACAATCGTATTCTCCATGGCGCCATGCTCTTCAAGCTTGCGCACGACGTTGGCGATCGTCGAAGCCTTCTGGCCAATGGCGACATAGACGCAGAAAAGGTCCTTGCCTTTCTGGTTGATGATCGTGTCGACCGCAACGGCAGTCTTGCCAGTCTGGCGGTCGCCGATGATCAACTCGCGCTGACCGCGGCCGATAGGCACCATCGAGTCCACACACTTGAGACCAGTCTGCACCGGCTGCGAAACCGACTTGCGCCAGATCACGCCCGGCGCAACCTTTTCGATCTTGTCGAATTCCTTGGCGTTGATCGGGCCCTTGCCATCGATCGGCTGGCCCAGCGAGTTTACGACGCGGCCGAGCAGTTCCGGACCGACGGGGACTTCGAGAATGCGACCGGTAGTCTTGACGACGTCGCCTTCGGAGATGTGCTCGTACTCGCCAAGAACCACGGAACCGACGGAATCACGCTCGAGGTTGAGCGCCATGCCGAAGGTGTTGCCGGGGAATTCCAGCATCTCACCCTGCATGACATCCTGCAGGCCGTGAATGCGGCAGATACCGTCGGTAACCGAGACTACCGTGCCCTGCGTGCGCACTTCCGATGCGCCTTGCAGATTCTGAATCTTGCTCTTGATCAGTTCAGAAATTTCGGAAGGATTCAACTGCATGAATTTCTCCTAGTTGTTCAGTGCCGTAGCCATGGCGTCGAGCTTGCCGCGGACAGACGCATCCAGCATCTGGTCGCCGACGATTACCTTGATGCCACCAATCAGTTCGGGATCGACCGAAACGGAAGCCTCGAGTCTTGACTTGAAGACAACCTCGAGTTGGGGAACAAGGGCCTTGACCTGGGAAGCGTCGATCGGGAAGGCCGAAACAATCTCGGCCTGCTTGGTACCTTCTTCAGCCCGCTTGTAGCTTTCAAACAGGGCTCCAATCTCGGGCAGCAACCCCAGGCGGTCATTGTTGGAAAGCAACTGGATAAAATTGGCAAGCTCCGCATCTACCGCCTTGCCGCAGGCAGACCGGAACAGGTCGACCAGTTGCGGGGCCGCCACATTGGGATCGCCGATAGCCTCACGGACCTCGGGATTGGCGGCCACCTGACCGAGCAGCGAGACCTGCTCGGACCACTTGGCCAGATTGCCGCCTTCCTTGGCCGCGCGAAACAGGGCTTCGGCGTAAGGGCGGGCGATAGTGACGGATTCGGCCATCTGCTTACAGGTCCTGTTTGAGGGCGGCCAGCATGGCGGCATGCACGGACGCGTTGACTTCCTTGCGCAGAATCTTCTCGGCACCGGCAACCGCCAGTTCGGCGACGCGCTCACGCAATTGCTGCTTGGCACGTTCGACTTCCTGGTCGATCTCCGCCTTAGCACCGGCAACGACCTTGTCGGCTTCGACCTTGGCGTTGCCCTTGGCTTCGTCGACGATCTGCTGCGCACGCTTTTCGGCTTGCGCCACGATTTCCGCGGATTTCTCCTTGGCTTGGCGCAGCGCATCGGCAGAACGCTTGGCGGCGAGCTCCTGCTCGTGCTTGCCACGTTCGGCCGCTGCCAGGCCTTCGGCGATCTGCGCTTGACGGTCAGCCATCGCCTTCTGCAGCGGCGGCCAGACATACTTCATCGTGATCCAGATGAAGAGTGCAAACCAGATTGCCTGACCAATCAGTGTAGCGTTAATGCTCACGCTAACCTCCTAGTATTAAGGGTTACAGGCGTGGATGATTACTTGACCAGGGCGATGAACGGATTGGCGAAGAGCATGAACAGGGCGATACCGACGCCGATCATGGTCACCGCGTCGAGCAGGCCGGCAACGATGAACATCTTGACCTGCAGCGTCGGGATCATTTCCGGCTGACGGGCAGCGCCTTCCAGGAAACGGCCGCCAAGGATGCCGAAGCCGATGGCGGTGCCCAGAGCACCGGCGCCGATCAGGATGGCCACAGCGATAGCGGTGTTGGAGAGAACGGTTGCGAGTTCCATGTTTGCTCCTCAGTAGGGTTGGTTGTTGCGGTTAAGGTTGAGAACTGAAAACTACGGGAAACTGCCAAAACGTTTAGTGCGACTCTGCGGCCATGGACATGTACACAATCGTCAGCATCATGAACACGAAGGCTTGCAGGGTGATGATCAGGATGTGGAACAGCGCCCAGGGCAGGGCCAGGGGAAGCTGCCAGATCCCGAGCAGGGCGATCAGGATGAACACCATTTCGCCGGCATACATGTTGCCGAAGAGACGCAGTGCCAGCGAAATCGGTTTGGCGATGTCCTCGACGACGCGGAAGAGGAAGTTGACCGGAGCCAGCTTCATGCCGAACGGCGCGGAAAACACTTCATGCAGGAAGCCGCCGACGCCCTTTACCTTGAGGTTCATCCAGATCATGATGCAGAAGACCGTGATCGACATGGCGAACGTCAGGTTGGGGTCGGTGGTGGGGACCGCCTTCAGGTAATGGATGCCAACCGCGCCGGCAAGAAGCGGCAGGAAGTCGACCGGAATCAGGTCCATGGCGTTCATGACGAACACCCAGACGAAAATGGTGATGGCGAGCGGGGTGACCAAGGCACTCTTGCCGTGGAAGGTGTCCTTGACCTGCTGGTCGACTAGGCCGACGACCATTTCGACGAAGTTCTGCAGGCCGCCCGGCACGCCGGCGCTGGCCTTGCCGGCAACCTTGGCCATCAGGCCGAAGACGAGGATACCGAGCAGGCCGGAAATGACCAGGGTATCGAGGTGAAAACTCCAGAATCCGTGACAGTGACCCGCCGCATCCCTGGCCGCGTCCGAACAGACGGTCAGGTTGGTCAGGTGGTGTTGGATATAACCTGTTGTGGTCAGGCCGCCTTCAGCGCTCATGATTTCTCCAGTCAGCTCAACGTTGCTTCAAGAGTGCCATCCAGAAGATGACGAATGTCGATGCATAGCCAAGAAAGAGCGGCAGCGCCGCAACCTCCCTGTACCCCCAGAACACCAGCGCAAATCCGGCGAAAGTCAGAGCGAACTTCAAGCCCTCCCCGGCCGACTGCGCCCGATACAGCCTGAGCGGGTCATCTCCTGTCGACACTCGCATGGCCCGCAGGACATAGCCTGCGTTGGCGACGATGCCGATTGATCCCCCGATCAGAATCGAGACTGCCGCATTGCGGCCGACCAATACCCAGGTGATGACTCCCAAGAGTATCGCCAGCGCCGCTTGTCGGCTGAGTATCCAGCTCACATGCGGATGCACAACAGGCCCCGACTGAAAACTTCTTAATTGTAATGAAATCTCATAAACGAGTCAATTGCTGCGTCGCACAAAGGGAGTATTTCTCCGCCTTGACGTTGCCTTCCGGGTTCCGCCATCGATCACCCGCGCAGACGTGAAATCAGGCCGTCCAACTGGTCGAGACTGCCGAACTCGATGGTCACCTTGCCCGCTCCCTTCTTGTTGGAGCGGATCGCGACATTTGCCCCCAGGCCGTCGGAGAGTTCTTCCTGCAAGCGCAGAAGATCACGGTTGACGGCTTCTTCCGCAGCCTTTCGCGGCGGATTCAGAAGGTGCTGCACCAGTCGCTCGGCCTCGCGCACAGAAAGCCCCTTGTGCACGATGCGCTGGGCCAGCGCAACCTGCTGTGCTCCGGCCAGCGGCAGGAGCGCGCGGGCATGGCCCATGTCCAGCTTCCCCGACATCAGCATTTCCTGAACGGCTGCGGTCAACTGCAGCAGGCGGAGCAAGTTGGTCGCGGCGGGACGCGAACGACCCACGGCATCGGCAGCCTGCTGGTGAGTCAGGCCAAATTCGTCGATCAGCCGTTGCAGGCCTTGCGCCTCTTCGAGCGGGTTGAGGTTTTCGCGCTGGATGTTCTCGATCAGCGCCATTGCCAGAGCCTGGTCATCGGGAATGCTGCGGATCAGCACTGGGACTTCGCCCAGACCGGCCAGTTGCGCGGCGCGCCAGCGGCGTTCGCCGGCGACGATCTCATAGCGCTCGGCGCCCGGCGTGCCATCGACGGCACGCACGAGAATCGGTTGCATGACGCCCTGCACCCTGATCGAGGCTGCCAGTTCGCCCAGTGAACCCTCATCCATCCGGGTGCGCGGCTGATATTTGCCGGGGCGCAGGCGGTCGACCGGCAAGTCCCGCTGCTCGTCGCCATGCGGTCTGTCGCTACCTGAGAGCAGTGCGTCGAGGCCGCGGCCGAGTCCTTTCATCTTGATCATTGGGCGACCCTTTCGAGAATTTCCCTGGCGAGCGCACTGTATGCCTGAGCGCCCTTCGAGCTTTTGTCAAAGGCAATGACCGGCTTGCCGTAGGACGGCGCCTCGGCCAGCCGGACATTGCGCGGCACGATGGTTCGGTAAACCTTGTTGCCGAAATGGCGTTCCAGTTCACCGGAAACCTGCTGGGTCAAGGTGCTCTGCGCGTTGTACATGGTGCGCAGCAGGCCCTCGATTTCGAGGCGCGAATTGAGATGGGTCCGCACCTTGCGCAAGGTTTCGACGAGATCGGAAAGCCCTTCCAGGGCGTAGTACTCGCACTGCATCGGGATCAGGACGGAATCGGCGGCAACCAGCCCGTTGACCGTCAGCATGTTGAGCGCCGGCGGACAGTCGATCAGAATGAAGTCATAATTGGCGTGGCCGGCAAGGAGCGCGTTTTTCAGGCGGTATTCGCGCTCCTTGAGTCCGATCAGCTCCACTTCGGCGCCGGCAAGCTCGCGGTTGGCGGGAACGATGTCGAAGCCGAAGTCGGTCGTGATGCCGACCTCGCCCAGCTTGGAGGTACCGATCAGCATCTGATAGACGGTGGGCAGCGCTTCCTGCTTGGTGATGCCGGCTCCGGTCGTGGCATTGCCTTGCGGGTCAAGGTCGATCAGCAGGACGCGCCTGCCTTCGGCAGCCAGCGACGCGGCGAGATTGACCGCCGTCGTCGTCTTGCCGACACCGCCCTTCTGATTGGTAATGGCGAATACTTTCATGACCCGGCCTTCAAAATGATCAAATGTCGTTCGGCATCCAGCCCCGGCACCGCAAGCGGGATGATCGCTGCAACCTCGCTGCCGGCCGGCAGTGCCTTGAATTCACCGTCGGGCAGCGCACCCTTCATCGCCAGCCAGCGCCCGTCCGGGGCCAGCAGATGGCGTGTCAGGCTGACGAAGCGCGCCAGTTCGGCAAAGGCGCGCGAACTGATCTGGGCATATTGTCCGCGCATTTCCTCGACCCGGGCATGGTGGACCGCAACATTCTTCAATTCAAGCTCGATCGCGGCCTGTTGCAGGAAGCTGGTCTTCTTTTGCACTTTATCGACCAGCGTGACCGGCAGGTCGGGTCGGGCAATCGCCAGTGGAATGCCGGGCAGGCCGCCGCCACTGCCAACATCGAGCAGGGGGCCGGCCCCCACGTGCGGCAGGATCGCCAGCGCATCGAGAAGGTGATGCGAAATGGCCTGTTGCGGGTCGCGCAGCGCGGTCAGGTTGTAGGTCCCGTTCCATTTCAGCAGCAGGTCGCGGAAGGCCAGCAGCTTCGACTGCGCCGTTTCGGGCAGAGCGATGCCAAGAGCGGTCAGGCCGGCGGCCAGCGTCATCGTGCTCATGCCGCCCGCGCAAGACACGAGCGCTTCAGGTGGATCAACAGCAGCGAGATGGCGGCTGGGGTAATGCCCTGGATGCGCGAAGCCTGACCGATCGTCTGCGGCCGATGCTGGGCAAGCTTCTGCCTGACCTCGTTGGAGATCCCGACGACCGCGCCGTAATCGAGATCGGCAGGCAGAATCGTGCACTCGTAGGTGGTCGACCGCGCCACTTCCTCGGCCTGGCGGTCGATGTAGCCCTGATACTTGGCGGAAATCTCCAGTTGTTCTATGACCGGCGGATCGCTCAGCGACGTGCCGGCACCGGACAGGGTCATCAGGGAAGCGTAGGACACTTCCGGCCGGCGCAGCAGCTCGAACAGGCTGTATTCGTGCTCGATGGCCTTGCCCAGCACGCGCGCGCAATCCTCGACCGGGGTGATCTTCGGATTGACCCAGGTGGATTTCAGGCGCTCCTGCTCGGCCGCGATGGCATCGCGTTTACGGCAGAAGGCATCCCAACGCACGTCATCGACCAGCCCGAGGGCACGGCCTCGTTCGGTCAGGCGCAGGTCGGCATTGTCCTCGCGCAGCGACAGGCGGTATTCGGCGCGGCTGGTAAACATCCGGTAGGGGTCGGCAACGCCGCGCGTGATCAGGTCGTCGACCAGCACGCCGAGGTAGGCCTCGTTGCGCTTCGGGCACCAGCCGGCTTCGCCGCGCACGTAGCGCACGGCGTTGATGCCGGCCAACAGCCCTTGCGCCGCGGCTTCCTCGTAGCCGGTCGTGCCGTTGATCTGGCCGGCGAAGAACAGGCCGGCGATCGCCTTGGTTTCCAGCGTGTCCTTCAGGCCGCGCGGGTCGTAGAAGTCGTATTCGATGGCGTAGCCGGGGCGTAGGATGTGGCAGTTTTCCAGGCCGTGGATCGAGCGCACCAGCGCCAACTGGATGTCGAAGGGCAGGCTGGTCGACACGCCGTTGGGGTAGATCTCGTGCGTGGTCAGGCCTTCCGGCTCGAGGAAGACGTTGTGGCGATCCTTGTCGGCAAAGCGGTGGATCTTGTCCTCGATCGACGGGCAGTAGCGCGGGCCGACGCCTTCGATGACGCCGGTATACATCGGCGAGCGGTCGAGGCCGCTGCGGATGATGTCGTGCGTACGTTCGTTGGTTTCGGTGATCCAGCACGGCAGCTGTTTCGGATGCTGCGCGGCGTGGCCGAGGAAGGAGAACACCGGCAGCGGATCGTCGGAGTGCTGCTCTTCCATCACCGAGAAATCGATGGTCTTGCCGTCGAGGCGCGGCGGCGTGCCGGTCTTCAGGCGGCCTTGCGGCAGCTTAAGTTCCTTGAGGCGCGCCGCCAGCGACACCGACGGCGGATCGCCCATGCGGCCGCCGGTGTAGTTCTCCAGCCCGACGTGGATCTTGCCGTTGAGGAAGGTGCCTGCGGTCAACACCACGGATTGGGCCAAAAAGCGGATATCCAGTTGCGTCACCGCACCGCAGACCTTCTCGCCTTCGACGATCAGGTCATCGCAGGCCTCGGCGAAGATTGTCAAATTGGCCTGATTTTCCAGTCGACCGCGGATAGCCTGCTTGTATAGCACGCGGTCGGCCTGGGCGCGAGTGGCGCGCACGGCCGGGCCTTTCGAGGCGTTCAGAATGCGGAACTGGATGCCGGCTTCGTCGGTCGCCGCTGCCATCGCTCCGCCCAGCGCGTCGACCTCGCGCACCAGATGGCCTTTGCCGATACCGCCGATCGACGGGTTGCAACTCATCGCCCCCAGCGTGTCGAGGTTGTGCGTCAGCAACAGCGTGTTCGCCCCCGCCCGCGCCGCGGCGAGCGCGGCTTCGGTGCCGGCGTGGCCGCCGCCGACGACGATGACATCGAAACGGGTAGGATAGAGCATGGATACAGGGGAGATGGCGGCCCAGTAGTGGGTGCCGGATTTTACGCCAGGGCGCTGAAAAGTAACAGGTTTTGGCTGTCTTTCCCGACCCGTTCCGCGGCAGCCCGCCGCGCCCCGCAACAATCGGTAACAACTTTCTCGGCACAGCCGTTCATCCGATCCGGCGCACGCACGTTATCCGAAAGAGCGGTAAGCTATGCCTGCTGCCGCTGTCGACGGAGTTAATCATGCCTTCCCTTTTTCGCCATTTCTTCGCGCTGATGACCGTGATCGCCGTTCTGGCGCCAGCACACGCGGCGGGGGACCCGCCGGCTCGTGTCGGACGCCTGTCGCTGGTCGACGGCAACGTGACCTACCGCGCCAGTCCGCAGGAATCCGGCAGCCCGGCACTGGTCAACTGGCCGGTCAGCAGCGGCGCCATCGTTGACACCGAGCGCCGCGCCAAGGCCGAGGTCTGGATCGGCTCGACGGCGTACCGGCTGGGCGGCGACACCCAAGCGGAATTCGCCAGCGTCGACGACCGCAGCGTCAACCTTCTGCTGCATGGCGGCACACTGGCCGTCACGATTCGCGATCGCGATCAGGCGGACGATCTCGGAGTGATGACGCCTGCCGGGCAGGTCCGCTTTTCCGGAACCGGCCGCTACCGTATTGAGGTAGCGCCCGACCGAACCATGATTGCAGCCCAGTCGGGCTCAGCGGAGATTTTCGCCAACGAACGGCCGGTTACTCTGCGTGCCGGCGAGATGGTCAGCATTGACGGCCGCAGCGTGCTTACCATCGAAGCGGCCCGCTACGGCGACGATTTCGACGCTTGGGTTTCGGCGCGCGACAACCGGGAAAAGTCGGCGCAGGCGCGGCGCAATGTATCGCCCTACATGACCGGTTACGACGATCTCGACAGCTATGGTGACTGGAGCACTGCAGCGGACTACGGCACGGTTTGGTATCCAAGGACGGTCGCCGCCGACTGGGCGCCATACCGCTACGGCCGCTGGGCTTGGGTCGAGCCCTGGGGGTGGACCTGGGTCGACGCCGCCCCCTGGGGCTTTGCCCCGTTCCACTACGGACGCTGGGTTCAGGTCCGCGGGCGCTGGGGCTGGGCTCCAGGCGCCTATGTCGCACGCCCGGTCTATGCGCCGGCGCTGGTTGGCTGGGTGGGCAACCCGGGCCGGAACGCCAGCTTCAGCGTCGGTTCGGCGCCGACGGTCGGCTGGTTCCCGCTGGCTCCGCGTGAAGTCTATGTGCCGGCGTATCGCACCAGCCCGGCGTACATCCGCCAGGTCAATGTCACGCACGTCAAGAATGCCGCGGACATCGATAACGCGCTGCGGCCCGACTACCGGCCGAACTACGCGCACCACGGGCTACCGCATGCCGTCACCGTGGTGCCGACCGGCACGCTCCGCGATGGCCGGCCGATCGACCGGGCTACCATTCGCCAATATGACCGCCATGAACTCGGGCAGACCCCTGCAACCGCGCGGGCGCCCGGCAGCGAATGGCTGGCGCCCGGCGCCGGCGCAGTGCGCCCGAGCCGCCCCACGGAACAGGAGAAGCGTCCTTTGGCACCGCTTCCGGGACTGTCGGAGCGGCCGCCACAACCGGCCATGCGGACGCCGCAGGCCAGCCCCGAAGCGCGCCAGCCTTTGCGCATGCCGGAAGCGGGGGCGCGCTTCCACGGCCAGGATGCTTCGCGTGTCACCCCGAACGACGGCCGCAGCCAGGAGAACCGCGGCCGCTTTCCTTTTCAGGAGGAGCGCCAGCCGGGCAGGGCAGGGCCTAGCCCGTCGGCGATTCCGGAAGCGCCCCGGGTGGAACAGCGCTCCCGCCAGATGCCGGGGATACCCTCTTTGCCGTCAGCACCAGAGCCGTCGCGCCCGGCTCCGCCAACAATGCGCGAAATGCCGCCGCCGGTCCATGCGCCACGAGATCCCCGGCGCGAGTCAACGCCGCGCGAACGGCCGCCGGCACCGATGGTGCGCGAGGCACCAAGGCCCGCGCCAACGCCGCCAGCCGCGATGCGCGAAATGGCGCGACCCGACCAGCGGCCGCCGGCGCATGGCGATCGCGATCGTGGAGGAAATCCCGGCCGCAACGAACGCCACGGGGAAAGGGGCATGCAGTAGCACCGGCGCACCGTCTCGGGTACGCGATCGGGGATTTCAGTCCTTCTTGTGCCCGAGGCCGAGGTAGCTCTCGATGACGCGCGGGTCGGCCGCCAGCTCGCTGCTCGGACCGGCCAGCGATACCTCGCCGGTTTCCAGGACATAGCCGTAGTCGGCAATATGCAGGGCCGCGCGTGCATTCTGCTCGACCAGAAGGATGGCGACACCGGTTTCCTTGAGTTCGGCGATGATGCGGAAGATCTCCTTGATGATCAGCGGCGCCAGCCCGAGACTGGGTTCGTCGAGCATCAGCAGCCTGGGCTTGGCCATCAGCGCGCGGCCCATGGCCAGCATCTGGCGCTCGCCGCCGGAGAGCGTCCCGGCGAGCTGGGCGCGGCGTTCTTCCAGGCGCGGGAAGAGCTCGAACACCTCGTCCATGGTTTCCATGTGGTCACGGTGGCCGGTGCGGTAACGGTCGAAAGCGCCGAGCACCAGATTGTCCTCGACGCTCATCTCGGCGAACAGCTCGCGCTTTTCCGGAACCAGCGTCATCCCCTGGCGCACCAGATGCTCGACCTCCCGTTCCCGGCCTTGCGCATGGCCCATGTAGACGATGCTGCCGACAGCCGGCAGCAACCCCATCAATGCCAGCAACAAGGTCGTCTTGCCGGCGCCGTTGGGGCCGATGACGGTGACGATCTCGCCGCGACGGATGGTCAGGCTGATATCGTGCAAGGCCTCGATCTTGCTGTAGGAAACCGACAGGTTCTTCACTTCGAGGATGGTTTCGTGCTCGTGCAGGTGGGGATGCCTGGTGACCATCAGTCCACCCCCCCAAGGTAGGCTTCGAGAACCTTCGGGTCGCGCTGGATGTCTTCCGGCCGGCCTTCCGCAATCTTCTCGCCAAACTCCATGACCACGACGCGGTCCGCAAGACCCATGACGAAATCCATGTCGTGCTCGACAAGGAGGATACCCATGCCCTCGGCGCGCAGCTTGCGCAGCAATTCGGCGAGTGCCTGCTTTTCCTTGTAGCGCAGGCCGGCGGCCGGCTCGTCGAGGAGCAGCAGACAGGGGTCGGAGGCCAGCGCCCGCGCGATTTCGACGATGCGCTGCTGGCCGAGCGACAGGCTGCCGGCGGGATCGAACATGCGTTCGCCAAGGCCGACCCGCTCGATCTGACGCGCCGCCTCGGCGATCAGCCGATGCTCTTCGCCGCGATCAAGACGCAGCGCGGCGGAAATGAAGCCCTTGCGGCCACGCAGGTGAGCACCGATGGCGACGTTTTCCAGCACCGACATCTGGCCGAGCAGGCGAACGTGCTGAAAGGTGCGGCTCATGCCGCGACGGGCGATCTCGCGCGCGGCGAGCGCCTCCGTCGACTCGCCAAGAAAGGCGATCTTGCCCTCGGTTGCCGGGTTGGCTGCGGAAATGCAGTTGAACATCGTGCTCTTGCCGGCGCCGTTGGGACCGATCAGCGCCATGACCTCGCCGGCCTTCACCGTCAGCGCCATGTTGTTGTTGGCGACCAAGCCGCCGAAACGCTTGGTCACCTCGCTCGCATCGAGAAGCAGGACGCCGGGTGCGGTCGACCCGCGTTTGGGGAGCATTTCCGCCTGCACAATTTCACGGCGCAGGGTACGGACCGGCAGCAGACGCATGATCAGCGGCCACAGTCCGGCACGCGCCTTCTGCAAGATGAGGACCATGGCGATGCCGAAAACGATGATCTCGAAATTGCCGCTTTGGCCAAGGATCCGGGGCAGCCAGTCCTGCAGCCACTGCTTGAGGATGGTGATCAGGCCCGCCCCGAGAACGGCGCCCCAGACGTGGCCGATGCCGCCGACGACCGCCATGAACAGGTATTCGATCCCCTGGGTCAGCGAGAACGGCGTCGGGTTCACGAAACGTTGCAGATGGGCGTAGAGCCAGCCGGAAACACTCGCCAGCAACGCCGCGAGCAGAAAGATCTTGACCTTGGTGCGCTGGGTGTCGACACCCATCGCCTCGGCCATCACGATGCCTCCCGGAAGCGCCCTGATCGCCCGGCCTTCGCGCGAGTCGAGCAGATTGCGGATAGCAACGATGGCGAGCAGCAGGACGATGCAGATCAGGTAGTAGAACTCGCGACCCGACTTCAGCTCCCAGCCGAACAGCGTCACCGGCGGAATGCCGGTAATGCCGGTATGGCCCCCGAGGAAGTCGACGTTGCCGAACAGGAAATACAGGCTGATGCCCCAGGCGATGGTGCCCAGCGGCAGGTAATGGCCGCCCATGCGCAGTGTAATGAAGCCGAGGAAGTAGGCGACTGCGCCGGTGATGGCCAGTCCGATGAACAGCGTGACCCATGGCGACAGGCCATGAGTCGTGGTCAGCCAAGCCGTCGTGTAGGCGCCGAGGCCGACGAAAGCCGCCTGCCCGAAGGAGGTGAGGCCACCGACGCCCGTCAGCAACACGAGTCCAACCGCGACGATGGCATAGAGGCCGATGTAGTTGAGCAGCGTGACCGAGAATTCGGGCAGGACCTGGGGAGCGGCCAGCAGCAGGCCAACGAACACTGCGAACGGCAGATACCGGCGCCAGCGGCTGGCGACCTGTGAGTGCCGGGGATCGGCGCTGACGATGTCCGTGTGCTCATCATCGTCCTCGGCGTGGTGCGTGGTCAGCGAGCGCCACAGCAGCACCGGGATGATCATCGTGAACACGATCACTTCCTTGAAGGCGCTGGCATAGAAGGAGGAATAGGATTCGAGCAGGCCAACCAGCAAGGCGCCGAGCGCAGCGACCGGATACGAGGCGAGGCCGCCGATGATGGCGCCGACGAAACCTTTGAGGCCGATCAGGAAGCCGGAATCGTAGTAGATGGTCGTGATCGGTGCGATCAGGATTCCCGAGAAGGCGCCGATCGCCGCCGCGAAGGTGAAGCACAGCTTGCCGGCCAGCACCGGCGGAATCCCCATCAGGCGGGCTCCGGTGCGGTTCATCGCGGTGGCGCGCAGCGCCTTGCCGTAGATGGTGCGCTCGAAGAAGAAATAGAGGGCGATGATGAGCAGCGCCGAGGCGACGACAACGAGAATGGTCTGGCCCTGCAATGGCGCGTCGGCGAGTTCGAAGCTGATGTCGGTGAAGGCTGGCGTCCGCGATCCTTCGGCACCGAAGAAAAGCAGACCGAGGCCGATCAGCGCCAGGTGCACCGCTACCGAGACGATCAGGAGCACTAGCACCGAGGCGCTCGCCAGCGGCTGGAAGGCAAGGCGGTAGATCATCGGCCCCAGTGGCACCACCAGCAGCATCGACACCATGACCTGCGCCCACAGCGGCAACTGGGTCGGCGGCACCACGAACAGGCCGCCGGCAAAAGCCAGCGGAATCCCGACGTTGTAGATAAGCAAGGGCGGCAACTTGCGAAAGCGCCCTTCGCTCAGGAGACGGATGCCATCGATGACGGCTATCGCCGTCCCGAGCGACAGCAGCAACCAGATCGTGCCCGGCACCTTGCCAGCCTGCAGCGAAGCCAGCGTCAGCGCGCCGTAGGCGACAAACTCCCCCTGCGGAATGAAGATGGCGCGGGTGACCGCGAACACCAGCACCAGCGCCAGCGCCAGCAGGGCATAGATGGCGCCGTTGGTGATGCCATCCTGGCCGAGGAGAAGGAATATCTGCAGGTCCATGGATCAGCGAATTCTGCAGCGCCGGCGATTCCCGAGGCGCGCCGTCAGTGCGCGGCGCAAACCGGGAAAACGGGGTGAAGCAACTGGCACAGCGTTTATTTCCGTCACGTCTGGAGAAAGCGTGCGCTTACTTTAGGAGCTTCCAGGTATTGTTTTCAATAGTCACCATGACCCGCGCACGCTGGTCGAATCCCTGATGGTCGTTCGCCGTCATGTTGAAGATCCCGAGCGCCGCCGGCAGGTCCCTGGTGTTTTCCAGCGCATCGCGCAACGCCCTGCGGAATTCCTTGGTCCCCGGCTCCGCCTTCTTCAGCGCGACCGGAATCGCGTTCTGCAACAGCACCCCGGCATCCCAGGCATGGCCCCCGAAGGAACTGATGCTGCCCTTGCCGTGCACGGCTTCGTACTTGTTCACATACTCCAGCGCCGATTTCCTGACCGGGTTGTCGACCGGCAACTGGGCGGCGACCAGCATCGGACCCACCGGCAGGAAGGCACCCTCGACATCCTTGCCGCCGACACGCAGGAAATCGCTGTTGGCAACGCCGTGGGTCTGGTAGATCAGACCCTTGTAACCTTTCTCCTTGAGCGCCTTCTGCGGCAATGCGGCCGGGGTTCCGGCGCCGCCGATCAGGACAGCATCGGGCTTGGCGGCCATCACCTTGAGCACCTGGCCGGTCACCGAGGTATCGGTACGCTGAAAGCGCTCGCTGGCGACGATCTTCAGCTTGCGCGCTTCGGCAATCCTGGAGAACTGTTGGTACCAGCCTTCACCATAGGCGTCGGCAAAGCCGATGAAAGCGACGGTCTGGATGTTCCGGTCGGTCATGTGCTGAACGATGGCGGTGACCATGTGGGCATCGTTCTGGGCAGTCTTGAAAACCCAACGACGCTTCGCGTCCATCGGTTCGACGACGATCGCCGAACCGGCCATCGAAATCAGGGGGGTTTCGTTGTCGACCGCGACATCGATCATCGCCAGCGAATTCGGCGTCGTCGTCGAACCGATGACCACGTCGACCTTGTTTTCGCTGATCAGCTTCTTGATGTTCCTGGTCGCTGCCGTCGGGTCGGTGGCATCGTCGAGGACGATGTAATTGACCTTCTGGCCGGCAATGCTGGTCGGCAGCAGGGCGATGGTGTTCTTCTCCGGGATGCCCAGCGAGGCCGCCGGGCCGGTTGCTGAAACGGATACACCGACGTTGATGTCGGCGAACGCGGCCGGGACGAAGGACAGTGCCGCGGCGGCGGCGGCGGTGGCGAGAATGGCTTTCCTGGACATGGCTTTCTTCCCGGGCGGGCTACAGACGTGGAAAGGGCGGGAGTTTAGCACGCCCGCCCCTTTTTTCCCTTGCCCGATCAGGGTCTTACTTGACCAGCTTCCAGGTGCCGTTTTCCACCTTGACCATCACGCGGGCGCGCTGGTCGAAGCCGAGGTGATCCTGCGCACTCATGTTCACAACGCCATGGGCGACCGGCAGGTTCTTGACACCCTCCAGCGCGTCGCGCAGCGCGGCACGGAACTCCTTGCTGCCCGGCTGCGCCTTCTTCATCGCCACCGGCGCGGCAGCGGCCAGCAGCAGGCCGGCATCCCAAGCATGGGCGCCGAAGGTGGACACGGTGCCCTTGCCGTGGGCGGTCTCGTACTTCGTCACGTACTCCATCGCCGACTTCCTGACCGGGTGATCGGCCGGCAACTGATCGGCGACGAGAACCGGGCCCGCCGGCAGCAGGGTGCCCTCGCAGTCCTTGCCGCAGACGCGCAGGAAGTCGGCGTTGGCGACGCCGTGCGTCTGGTAGATCAGTCCCTTGTAGCCCTTTTCCTTGAGCGACTTCTGTGGCAGGGCGGCGGGCGTGCCGGCGCCGCCGATGAGCACGGCGTCCGGCTTGGCGGCGAGGATCTTGAGGATCTGGCCGGTGACCGAGGTATCAGTACGATTGAAACGCTCGTTGGCCACCAGATTGATCTTGCGCGCCTCGGCGATCTTCGAGAACTCATTCCACCAGCCTTCGCCGTAGGCGTCGGAAAAGCCGATGTAGGCGACGGTCTTCACGTTGTTGTTGATCATGCTCTCGACGATGGCGGTCGACATCTGCGCGTCGTTCTGCGGTGTCTTGAACACCCATTTCTTCTTTTCGTCCATCGGCTCGACGATGCGTGCCGCAGCGGCCATCGCGATCATCGGCGTTTCGGTTTCGGCCGCGACATCGATCATCGCCAACGAATTCGGGCTTGTTGTCGAGCCGATCACGACATCGACCTTGTTCTCGGCGATCAGCTTGCGCGCATTCTTGACCGCGGTCGTCGTGTCGGAGGCATCGTCGAGGACGATGTAATTGACCTTCTGCCCGCCGATCGTCTTCGGCATCAGGTCGATGGTGTTCTTCTCGGGAATGCCGAGCGATGCCGCCGGACCCGTCGCCGAGAGCGTCACGCCGACATTGAGGTCGGCCATGGCGGTTGCGGCGAACGCTGAAAGCAGTGTGGCAACGATTGTCTTCTTCATTTGTCTCCCCTTTGGTGAATCGATTACGCAAAAGTTAAAACCCTATTACCATCCGGGTCGCAGTGCAAGCAGCACGCTTGGGCGGGCGTGATAAAGTTCCCTTTTTTTGCCAACGGTGCCTCCCATGTTCTCCGGAATCATTGCCGCAATCGGCCGCATCACCCACCTCACCGCGCGCGAGGCGGGTTTCTGTCTGCAGGTCGAAGCCGGCAACCTCGGCCTTGACGACGTCGCCCTTGGCGATTCCATCGCCTGCAACGGTGTCTGCCTGACCGTTGTCGGCAAGGAGACCGATCATTTCATGGTCGATGTATCGCCGGAGACGCTGTCCTGCACGGTTGGCCTCGACGCGCCGGGAGAGATCAACCTGGAAAAGGCGCTGCGGCTGATGGACCGTCTCGGCGGTCACCTGGTCTCCGGGCACGTCGACGGCGTCGGCGAGGTGCTGCGCTTCGACCCGGTCGGCGACAACCGCCTGCTGGAAATCTGTGCCCCGGAAGAACTGGCCAGATTCATCGCGCGCAAGGGCTCGATCACCGTCAATGGCACCAGCCTGACGACCAACGAGGTCGCCGGCGAGATTTTCACCATCAACCTGATTCCGCACACGCTGGAAAACACCACGCTGCGCAATCTCAAGGTGGGCAGCCGAGTCAACCTGGAAGTCGATCTCGTCGCGCGCTATTGTGAGAGGATGCTTAGCTATCAGAATACCGTCTAAGGTGGACGTATTGGCTAAGTAAAATCAACAACTTACGAATATTTAGACGTTATTGAACGTAGTTGATCCACCACTCGCCCTACGGTAGTATTGACGGTATCGAAAAAATACCGCCATGAAAATACCGTCAAATGCTGAGTGAAAAGATCGCCAAAGAAGCGAAGCCGACTGACAAGCCGCAGAAGTTGCCGCATGAGAAAGGGCTGTACCTCTATATCAGCCCCAAGGGTGGCAAGTCGTGGCGCTTCGATTACCGCTTTGCTGACAAACGCTGCACGCTGACCTTGGGGCAATACCCCGAGGTCAGTTTTGTCGCTGCGCTGAACAGGCACCTAGATGCGAAGACGAAACTCGCTGAGGGCATCAACCCGGCGCAGGCCAAAAAGATCGCCAAGCATGAGCAGCGGACGGCACAGAACAACACGTTCGATGAGGTTGCCAAAGCTTGGTATGACAGCAAGGCAGACCGCCGCTCGGCAGTTTGGCGGGACACGCACAACCTCTACCTCAAACGCGATTTGTCTCCAGTGCTTGGCAACATCCCTTTGCCAGACATTACGCAAGCGGTACTACTGGGAGCATTGACCAAGGCTGAAGCGCGTTCAGGCGTAAAGACCGCCGACCGTGTCCGTCAAACCGCCGTGCAGGTTTTTGACTATGGCGTGCGCAAGCTGAAAGTGTCAGCCAACCTCCCTCGCCTCATGACTGGCTGGGCAGAAGTGCCGCCGAAGATGAACCGTCCATGGCTGAAGGAAAACGAGCTTCCCGGCTTTTTCGATGCACTTGAAGCCTACCCTGGTTATTTGACGACCAAGGGTGCCGCCCGTCTCCTGTTCTTGACGCTTGTTCGCAAGAAAGAACTGGTTGAGGCCAAGTGGTCAGAGTTCGATTTAGACGAAGCATTGTGGGTAGTGCCGCCAGAGCGGATGAAGATGCCGACTGAGCAAAAGGAAAACCGCCACAACGCCCACGATGTACCACTGAGTCGTCAGGCGCTGGAACTATTGAAGGAGCTGAAGCCAATCAGTTCCGGTTCGGAATACCTCTTCCCCAGTAACAGTAGCCTCGAAAAACCCATGTCGCCCAGTACCTTGAACATGATGTTCCAGCGCATGGGGTTTGCCGGGCTACTCTCCCCTCACGGCATTCGGGCAACGGCCAGCACCATCCTGAATGAGCGAGGCTACAACTCGGATTACATTGAAAAGCAACTGGCCCACGTTGAGCGCAACAGCGTTCGTGGGGCTTACAACCACGCCAAGTACCTGGCCCAGCGCCGGGTCATGATGCAGGAGTGGGCAGACTATCTGGATGAGCTTCGCCAGATCAAACCAAAAGGGAGTCAGGCATGACCGTCGACAAATACCTGCGCATCAAACAAGTCGCAGAACTCACCGGCCTGTCACGAGCGACGATCTACAACATGGAGAAGGCAGGCACCTTCCCCGAGAAAACGCATCTTGGCAAACGGGCCGTCGCATGGCGCGAATCAGTGATTGCGGCATGGATGGAGAGTCGGCAGCATGTCGAGAAAAGCGAAAAAGAAAAACACCCCGGCAAGCCACCGACCAAAAAGCTGAAACCAATTGAGCCACCAGTCACTGCGAAGAGCGAGAGCACGCCGCCTCAAGTCAAGGCACCAGAAAATGCTAGTGCCCAACAGAAAGCAGCGCCAGTCGTTGCGGACGATGATTGGTCTGAGCCAGAGTCACAACTCGCTGAAGTGGAAGAGGGTGGCTGGGAAGTCGCGAAACGCCGCAAGGCTGGCAAAGTTAGTCTGCCGAACGTTGGCGTATTGGGCAGAAGCAGCAAAGAAATCCCGATTGTTTTGAATCCGGTCGTTGAGCGGTATTCCAAAGTCGTCGAATTGAAGGACTTCTCCTCGAAGAAAACCAAAGAGAAACCTTGATAGCAGCATATGAAAAAGACGCCCGCAATTCACTCTATCGGTCTAGCTGATTTCCTCGGCGGCAAGGTGGTGCAAGAAAAAGCTCCAGCGAAGACCCGCCGATTGCTAAATGGGCTGCTCTACGCAGGCGACTGGGTATTTGCCCACGGGAACAAGGCGGATGCCAACTCTTTGGTTGCCACGGCGTTTGCTGTCTTGTTGGCCGGTGGATATGACCGGAACGGAAAAATATCATCGAATAAATCGCGTCCAGTGCTGTACCTCGATAGCAGTAACGATGCCGTCGCATCGAGGCAGCGGATGCGTGCGCTCATCCCTCCAGATGACAACTGGAATTCAAAAGCCCTGTATGAAAACCTCAAGATTTCCGGCCCCAATATTGATACAAGCTCCTGCGGTTTCAATCTGAGTGCGCCGGAAGATCAGCAGGCGTTGGAAGCCACGTTGCTCTCCATGGGCAGTCAGCCATGCTTGGTTCTGGATCAACTTGGTCACTGGCTGGGTGATGGCTCGCGCCGCTCGTTTGTCTCGTGGCTGATAAATTTGAAGGCACAGGGTGTAACGGTGTTTCTTGTCAGTGGTGGCGGCAAAAACCGATCTGAATTCGCACTTCTGGAACACGCGGCGCAGTTGGTCATTGCGGTTGAGTCATCTGCAAAGAAGCCAATCATCAAACTGGCAAGGCCAGCCTCTAGCGCCAGAGAGCATTTCAAGCACACTAGCTACGAATTGAAATTTCCGTCCCTTGAGTTGACGGTGCCGACCTTCGCACCCGTAACCCACCGTTCAAAACGCAAGTTTTTACCCGAAGAAATCAAAGGCATGTACGTACAAGTCAAGGCGGGCAAGACGACTGTGCAAGCGTTGGCAGATAAGCATGGTGTAGTACGTAGCACCGTTACAAAATGGTTCCAGGGAGAAGGTTTGGAAAAGTTGCCGACAGGACGAAAACCGAAGGAAAAGCCCTCTAAGCCGACGCAGCCTCTTCAAAAGAAAGTTCAACGAAGCGCAGTTCTGGATACGAAAAAGCCACCTCAAGCAACGGCTCAGGCTGTCGCAACAGACGCTGATGATGAGGATTTAACGCCGTTCAACAAGAATGAAGCGTGGTGAGAGGCTTGTTTTTCCTTCTAAAAGAATAATGTTTCCTTTAATGTTTCCGCGCGGTTGTTCCAAATAGACCCATGCCCATAAAGCATTAGGGAATGAAGGCCGGAAACATTAGTGCTTCAAATTCTCGTCATGTGAATGGCCTGTGTTGTTGCATGTCGCAACGACTTCAAACAGGAGATTTTCATGACCACGCACCGCACCAAGACCTTGTCACTTCCCGGCAAGGCATTCCTCAACTCGGCTAACCAACAGGCCCAGATGCAGACCCACTGCATCGCCGTCGCCAGCGCAGCCGCCGCTATCAATAGCACTTATTAAAGTTGAGGAATTCATATCATGTGTGATCGAGCCGTAACCGATAACCAATACCCGGAAATGCTCAGTGCAGCAGGTATGCCCGTGACCGTGGGCAACTTGCTGGATATGGCCACCGGTGAAATGTTTCCTTGGTACAAGGCGCATTTTTTGCTGTCCCCCGTAATGCCCAGCCAGAAGTTCAAACTTCACCCGTTGAAGGTAGGAGTTGATGGCTGCATTGAAGGGTTTCGCGTAGAGGCTGCTGTCGCCGGTTGCGCGGCACCGCAGAACGTCATCTTGAGCAACAACGTCAAGGCCGCGGCGCTTTTCAACCTGCGTTTGGTTCAGTACCACTGCCGGATCAACGGTATGCCCATGGAGGAATACAGCCGCTTCGAGCTTTGCCATGTCCGGCTGATCGATGTGGAACTGACCTACCTTTTCAAGTTGGAGACTGCCAAAGCGGTGCAGGTGGCGCTTGATCTGCTGAAGGCCCGCGCAACGGCACTGTACGGCAAGAAGGCAAAGTTCTATGGTTCGGGCGGTAGTTACACACTGCGCATCGAAACGCCGGGCGGCATTATCAAGGCCTATATCAAAGACCTCGAAGCGCAGCCCAAGGCATTTCGCGTGACAGATGCTGCCATTCGTAACGAGATCGAAGCCCTTGCCCCGCTGCTCTTGCGTATTGAGGTGGTCTTGCGCGCTGCGGACTTGGAGAAAATGAATCTGAGCAGCCCTGAAGACTGGCACCTGACGGAGTTCAATGATCCTGCGGCCGACACCTACCGCAAGGTATTCGATGAGGTTGTCCGCAAGCGCCTGCAATTGGATGTGTGGCATGCAACGGAAGCACCGAGTGAGAAAGCCATGGCCTCGCTGGCGGATACGCACCGCATGCTCCTTGAGTTCCACTTGCAAGGAAACAATGCGCGTGACCATGAGCTTTGCCGCTACTCGGGCTCGGGCAAACTTGATCCGAACTATTACCAGATTCGTAACGCAATCCTCGCCAAGGTCGGTATTGATCTGGATATTCCGTGGGAGCATCAGGTTGCTGGCATGGCCGGCAATCTTTCGGAGCTGCTGCAATATGACCAGCGTTTCCGGGTGCCCGAACACCTTCGCGCATATGCCTTCACCAGTGAGCTTTTCAACCCGATGATCGCGGCGCTGGAGTCGATTTTGTTTCCTGAAGAAGGGGAGTAACCGGTAACTTTGAGCGGGCAAGCGTTCATTGCCAGCTTGCCCGCTCATTCAGTTTTCGCGTCAGGAACTTGGCGCGATAGTGACGCGATACCCATTTGCGCGACAAATAAAGTGACGCGATAGCCAAATGAGCAGGCTACATCTTGTCGATGTGCTGCCGGATGCGGGCCAGAATTTCATTCAAATCTGGCTGGCCGTTGTAGTACAAGGCCGAGGTCTTTCGATACTCGCTGACAAAGCGCGCCCGCTCTTCAGTATCTTCCAGCAAAAAAGCCGGGTTCTTGGCCGCAACCAACTCATCTCCACTCCGAAATCGCTGCACCTTGCGCGCCTCGTAGGCCGGCGTGCCGATAAATTCCTGAACCTCGGGCAAGGCCAGCAGGCAGTAGATGTCGTAATAGTGGCGCATGAAGTTGGCCGGGAATGCCTCCCCCGCCTTCTGTAGCCGGTACTTTGTCGAGACCGTCTGCAACTTTTCCACAAAGGTATAGGTAGGCAAGTAGCACAGAACATCAACTGCGCGATTGTCGTGAATCGGTACCCCGGCATTGACCGCTGCATCGTAGGCCCATGACGAGATCGTGACTGGGCGGTTAGGGGTCGTGTCGTCGAACCCTAGTTCCAGCAAAATGCCGTCCTTGATGCCAGTCTGCTGGCCAACGCGATTGGGGTAGCGCAAGCGGATTCCGGCGCTGCGCATTTTTTCGTCATCAAATGCCGTGTCGCGCTCGACCGCTTCAATGCCGGGAATGGCGATGTTCTTGGAGAGCCATTCGTAATAGGCCCGCCGGGATTCAATGTGCGCAGGCTTGTCATGGTTGCGCCCGGCTTTGACCTCCAGATCATCGGGCGGCTCGATGCGGATATCAATGTCCTCCGAAAACCGGTGGATGATGCCAAAGCCTTTCGAGAGCGATGTCCCGCCTTTCAGCTCAAACCGGAACTTGGATGCCTGCAAGCCCCACAGACAATGCATGATCCAGTAGTCCTTTTCGACCAACACCGGATCAATCCCACGCTGATCGGCCACGATAGCCAGAAGCTGGTTGAAGTCGCTGCGCGTGTGCAGGAAGTCAGGCATTCAACCACCGCATGAAACGTTTTTTGGTGGCAACAGAGCCGTAATCTGAAACGGCACGCTTCAACTTGGCCTGATCGAAGCCGGACAGCTTGCGCTCCACCATCTGCAGCACTTGGTTCTTGTCTTCCGCCAACTCGTCCAGATTGTTGATGGCATCAACCAGCAAGAATTCTGGCGTGAGCTTCTTCGGAAAGCGCGGCTTGACGCGGAAATCGAACTGGCGGTTTCCGAACGAAAAGAGGCCGTGCCGCTTGTGGTTGTACACAAGGGTCTTGTTATAGAGCTGCGATGTTCCTAAGCCCAGCGTGTTGTAGCTTGAGGGGGAAAACACCAGAAAGTCTTTGTCGCGCAAGAAGGTGGCAACCAGTTCCTGATCGTCCGGGGGCAACACGCCGAATACCGATTTCTTGGGCACGTAGTAAAGCCCCTGTGCCAGACGCTTCAACGCGCCGCCTGAAACCAGCTCGCGAAGATGCCGGTCAACGGCGTTGGAAACCTGCGCCAAGTCCTCTCTGCGATACACCTTACCGGCGTGTAACATCCTCGCCACTTGATCCAAGGCACTAAGCCTTGTCGGTAGCGATGGACTTGCAAGAGAGGTGGTTGCCAGTTCCACTGAATGAATCCTCATTGATGTTTCATGCAAAGTATAACTGGTATGGGTGACTTCCGCCACTTGATCGGTTTAGTCTGGCGGGCAGCACAGGTCGCGCCGGAATAGCTCAAGCCACCGCATTTCCGGCCAAACCTCCACCCAAGAACCGACCGTCACAAGCCAGAGTGCCGCGCCGGGAGCAAAGCCGCTCCTCTGACCCAGCATTGCAGGCAGTGCTGGCCTCTGCGACCAGTATTGCGCCAGAATCTGAATACCTTCACCGTGCTTGCTGACTTCAGCCAGTGATCCGGCCTCGCAGATGCCAAGCCAAGGCTCTGCACCTCCTGATGCCTCGAACAAAATGAACGGTGCTGAAATTTGAAGGCAGAGCGGCAAGCTAATGCGCCGCCTGCGGTCAATGGCAACTTTGGCAGTGATGGGTGCTGAATATTTCGGAACAATCATTGCTGCACCTCACAACAGGGATGGAATGCGCCGCCGTTTGCCGAGGCGCACGTACTTCTGAAAAGTTTGGGTGGAACGGTGCCCCGAGGTCATCATCAACAGATGCTCGCTGACAGAGGAAAGTACCCCCTCGGTGATAAATCCGGCGCGAAGTGAGTGTCCCGAGTACTTGGCCGGGTCGCGGCCAATCTGCTCGATGAGCTTCTTCACGATCTGGGAAATGGCATGCGGAGTCAGAGGCCTATCGCCAATCTGATCGTGCCGGTTGATCGGCCTGAACAAGAACCCCTCGGTGATGCCGGACACCTCCATCCAGTGTCGCAGCGCCAGATGCGGGGAGCGGCTGCCATGCGCATTGGGCAGAAACTTCACAAAGCCAGCGCCAGTCTGGTCAACTTTCGACTGGCGCAGAGTGATTTCCACTCCACTATCGAGCCAAAGCACATCCTCACAGCGCAGAACAGCCAGTTCACTGCGACGGAATGCTCCCGCCCACCCCACCAGCAAGAGCGCCGCATTATGAGCCGCTTGCATGGGGCGGCCCCTACTTGCCGCAGACAACATTTCCAACAGGTCATCTTTCACGATGGCTGTGGCCTGCTTGACGGCCACGCCCTTGGTTCGCCGTACACCCTGCATCATGGTTTTGATCCGCTTGGCATGCACAGGTGAAGGATGCCCAGCCTCCAAGTGGGCCACATGCAGGCTGACCAAGCGCCGCTCAATGGTGCTGACAGCCAGATGCCCAGCCATTTGCGTGAGGTAGGTGGCAACCTGGTCAATGGTTGCCGGTATGGCGTACCCGGCATCGGCAAAGTAGCGCATATCCTTCTGATACTCCTTGAGTGTTGAACCAGCCTTGGCCGCTGCCAGATAGTCCGCCTCAGTCAACGCAGGCGTTTCGCACTGATCGTGCGTGGAATCGTTTTCGTTCATGGTTTGTTCCTCGTGCAAAAACCGCCGTTCAGCGATACGAACAAAGCTTCGCAAACGGTGGTTTTTCGTATGTCAGCCGCTCGCCAATGAAACGGCCGTGGCCGCTCATCAGCGAAAGGGTTACGGGCGAGCCCCGGCAACTGGCCGGGATTGGTAAGGTGCGTAGTCGTGGGTAAACCGCCGACAGGCAGAAGCCAACGCAAAGGCCGTGGCTGAAAAATCGCCAAGCTCGGACATCAGCCAGCCAAGTGCCTCGATGGCATCGCCGGAGATTTCTCCGGTTTCGACTTCCGGCGCAGCACGCACCAGCAATTGCCCCACGGCGGACAAGCCAAGCTGAACCACGTGCATGGCCGTTTCTGCGTTGTCAGCCACTTGCACGAGCAATGCAGCGTCAGCAGCGGGGTAGTCGATCTCCAGCGTTGACGTCACATTCAGCAGAGGCAATTGCAGAATCAAATCGCGCATGGGGCGAGGCACCTCGTCGCCGGTGCGCCTGACGCGCTTCATTGTTTCCGTCATTTTCAATACTCCTCTGGAAACAATAAAGTGGTGCAGGAGCGATCAGCCTCCGTGATGCACCAGACCTTGCGCCCGGCAATCGTGTACGCACTGAGGATGCGAAACCCTTGCTCGATGGCAAACAGGTTTTCTCTTGCATCATCTGGGCACACATCACCAAAGTCACCGGTGATATGGCGCTCCAAATACGGCTGGGCATTCACTCCGTGGTGGTCAAGATGTTCAAGCACGCCGGGAGTCGAAAGAATCTGCCCCAGATGAAACAAGGGGCGCTTGCGCTGCACCTCTGAGGCGTTGCGATTATTGGATGGTTGAGATGGGTTGCTCATGGCGATGACTCCGTGAAAGGTTGAAGCCACGCACGCCAAGCGGACGCACCAATGCAAAAAGCCAAGGGCAGGCCTTGGCTTGGGAACAACTTGAGGGAATGTTTGCTGAGGTGGCCGTTTGGCGGCGCAGCGCGGCACCGAACGGTGGCCGCATTTTCACGTTAACGCAGGGCGTTGCGCGCTGTCCATCTGTTGCTGACTTTGGCTGTTCTTACCATTTGGAGGCGATTTCCTCGTCTGGCAACTTCGCATCGTTCGCCGCTGCGTAGCCTGCGGGCGCGTCACATGCACGCACCAGACGAATCACGATTTCCCCGGCCTCCAATCGCACGTATAGGTAGTCACCGACCTTCAGCCCGGTGCGTTCAATGATGTATTTCGGCAGCCGCACGCCATGGCTGTTGCCCCACATACAAAGCTTGCTCGGCATATTTGTTTCCTCTCATTGATAAACAATGTATATCAAATTGGGAAACATACAAGTTCTTGATGTGAAAAGTCGCGGCACCCGTATGGGGCGACTTTTTAACCATTTATCTGGAACGAAATCATCATGGAACTGCAAGAGCTGAAAACCCAACTTCGCAACAACGCTATCGCCTTTGACGTTTTGTCTGCCGGCGCGGAAGGTGCCGTTCTTCGGGTAGGCCCCGACACTCATCCTGCATTGGTAACTTGGCTTGCCGCGCGGGAGGACTCTCTCGCCAAAGTCCTCGTCATCTGGCCTGAGGCACTTTTTCATCCTCAAACACTCAGCGCGCTGAAACTGATTGTGCCGACCGAGGGTTGGCAGTATCAGATTGATCCCGAACTCGCAGACGCCACCGTGCGGAAATGCTTTTCTTCTGGCCTTTTCTTCCGCCGCCCCGCAATGGTCTGAAGGAGCGCGCCATGGACATCAAATTCTGGACTGAAAAACTGCGTGCCGCTGACTTGTACGTTGTCGATGACAAAGAGATTGCCTATGGGCATCAGCTTATCCTGTACGAGGGTGCTGTCATCAACTTCTACACCAATGGCACGATCATGGTGCAGGGTAAGACGATGCCGTATTGCGTACCGGGGGCTATGGAGCACAAGCTGAAACGCGTGCTGCCTGCCAAGACCAAGTACCACCTGAAGTACTAAACAAAAGGGGCTCCATTCAGCGGAGCCCCTTTTTTCATTTCACTTCGTAGCGCGCCCGAAGAGCAGCTAGTGTCATGTTCTGCGCAACCGCATCATGCGGCACCAACAGATACGCCCACGGTTTGCCGCCGACTTTGGCCGCGTAATCAGAAGCGTTTTTGCACCAGATGACAGCCTGATCGGCTTTGGCCTTGACCTCGGTTTCGGACTCCTGCGCTTCCGTAACTTCACGGGCTTTCTTGGTCTCGATCATCAGCGTGATGTCGTCCAAGGCCACCACGAAGTCAGGGATGTACTCAGGCTGATTCACACCCGCCCGATAGTAGATATTGAACTGGCCAGACACCGGACGGAACCAGCGGCGTGCTTCGCGCTCCAGCACCGTTGCCAAGATACGCTCGGTGTCTGAGTGGAATTTCTGGAACGCATACGCGCAACGCTGGAAGCCGCCATAGACATACTGGCCGATGGTGCGTTTGTCGTCTGGAGTCCAGTGCAAAGGCTTCACCTCGTCTTTGGCAGTGAAGGCGCATGGCTTCAGCGGCATGAACCCTTGGCTGACAATCACCTCTGACCCGGCAGAATCCTCTTGATAGTGCTTCGCCATCTGAAGATGAATATTCTCGGCAATGGCCCGGCCATGGTTACCCAAAATGTTGTGCACGGCGGATTCGTCCGGTTGCTTGCTGCGGAAATGTGCAACCGCTTGCCCCGCCAGTTCGTAAATCAGATCCGCGTGGTCATCATAGGAAACGTCATCGTAGTTGATGAGTTCACGGACGATGTAGTCCTCAAGTCGCGCCTCTTCAATCACTGCCGCCTCGCCGTAGGTCAGTTGACGACCTGATTGCAACCCTTGGGAAAGCAATTGCTGGTCGGTCGCTTGGTAATTCATCCGCGACACATCCAGCACAAAACTGCGGTAGCCGCCCGTTACCGGGCCGATAGGCACAACCGTAATGCGCGGGATGTCGATGGTTTGCTCAATGAAGACCTCGACCGACTTCTTGACCACGGCAGCAACGGCCTCGGTATTTGAGGCTTCGGTTTCCAGTAACTCGCCTTGCTGCGGAACCAACCTCTGCATAACCAGTTGGGTTAGCTTTTCCTGCACGCTGACGGTGTTCAGGGCATTGCTGGTCGGCACCAGAGTGCGGTCTTTCCCCAATTCGGCAACGGCATCCAGTGCCACCATGGCAATCCTGCTTTGCTCGCCAGTGAACACCACGGATGGTGCCTGCACGCCTTGAGGGTAAACCGCAGGAACCGTGCCCAAGACCGAACCCGCACCAGAACCCTTCACATCCGAAACACCCAGCATCAGGGCGGTATTGGATGGCACAGAAAGGCTGGTCAGGCGATTACCTTGGCCGTCGGTCGGCTCCAGTTTCAATTCTTTCAGGCGAATAGGCGAATCACCCTTGCCTGCTTCTTCAATGACTTCCTGAAACTTGTCATGCGCAATGATGTTCAGGCGATCAACAACCTCCACCCCGGTTCTGCGGCCATAGGGCAATCGCAAGCCGCGCCCTATGGATTGCTCAATCAAGGTACGCGCATTGGCAGCCCGCAAGGGAACAATGGTGTAGAGATTGGTCACGTCCCAGCCTTCTTTCAGCATGTTGACGTGAATCACAATCTCGGTCGGTTCGGTGTAGCTCTCCACCAGCAGCAGGCGACGGATCATTTCCTCCTCCTCCGCGCCAGTCTTACTGCTATCAACCTGAATAACCTTGCCCTTATATTGCCCGTCAAACAGGCCCTCTATTGTCCCCAGCAGCGCAGCGGCATGCGTTGTGTCACGGGCAATCACCAGCATGAATGGTTTCACTGGCTTCTGGCCCGACTGCTCGGCGTAGGTCAGCAGGTGAACTTTAGTTTCTTCATGAACCCGAATACCGTCCATGAGCTTGATGCGCTCCAGTTGCTCCGAGCTGTGATCGGCAGGGTTGAAGTTCTGTTGCGTGACCACGGCGGGTTCTTTAACGAAGCCGTCTTCGATGGCCCGTGCCAGCGGGTAGTCCATCACCACATTCTTAAACGGCACCGGTCCTTTGGTTCCTTCTGTTAATGGCGTCGCTGTCAGTTCAAGACCTAGCAACGGCCTAAGCTCGTTCAGCGCCCGGATACCCGCACCGGCTCGGTAGCGGTGCGACTCGTCCATGATGAGTACGAGGTCTGGCAAACCAGCCAAGTACTCGAAATAACTTTGGCCGAGGTACTCAGAAAGCCGCTTGATCTTCGGTGCCTTGCCTCCGCGAACTTCCGAATTGATCTTCGAGATGTTGAAGATGTTGATCTGAACGGGCGCATCAATCGCCTGTGAAACCAAGTCCCCTTTTTGCTCGTAGGTTTCGCCGGTAATCAACTCCGGCGCTTCAACGGCAAAGTCTGCGATGCCCTTGAAAACGTACTTTGGCCCGGTCGTGTCGCTGAAATCTCGGATCAGCTTGTCGTAGATCGTGAGGTTTGGAGCCAGTACAAAGAAGTGCTTGTAGCCGTAGGCCGCGTGCAAGTAGCTGATGAACGCCCCCATCAGGCGTGTTTTCCCGACCCCCGTTGCCAACGCAAAGCACATGGACGGAAAGTCGCGCTCGAAGTCCGTCAACTTCGGAAACTCAGCCTTCAACGCTTCCTGCATGGCCTTCAGTTCTTCCGCTGATCGTGCCTTCGAGTCGCGCAACGCGGGCACAGACTCCAGCGCGGTGTGTAGTCGCTCCAGGCTGACGGTTTGCGGTTCGCGCAGGCTCAAGCGGCCAGCCACCGTGCGCACGATTTTTTCTGTACTCATGCCGTGCGCTCCATATCTTTCAGAATCCGCTTGTAGCGTTGCTCGAAGGCCTTCTCCCCGCCCTCCATGATTTCGCAGACCTTCTTTCTCACAGACCTCTCCTGTAGCCCACCCGGCGTGTTGTTCACGATCTGGCCGCCCACAAATTCCATCGGCATGACCAGTTCGGCATCGCCGTTCACGACGATGTTGGCGTTATGGGTAATGACAATCAGTTGGCGGCGGTTCTTGTTATTCCTGAGCTGGGTCACCACCAATTGCGAGACCAGCGCGTTATCCAAGTCATCTTCGGGCTGATCCATCAGCAGCGGCTCGCTACCGTGTGCCAGCAGAAACGACAAGATAGCAGCGGTCTTCTGGCCTGCCGATGCCTGCTGAAGGCTCTGGAACGAACTTGATTCGTCGCGCTTGTACTGAAGATCAACGGCATCTTCCGGGAACCACGCCGCCAATTCGTCAAAGACCGCCGAAGCGACCTCCGGCTTCATGTCCTTCAACTTCTTGACAAACTTTCCGTGCAGCTTGGTGTTCAGCACCTGCTCGTTCATCTCTTCAAGCGACTGCTTGATCTCCTGCAACCGCTCGGGCACGGATGACGCCAAGGCCGGATTCACCAAGTCCCACACCATGCCGCACGGCTTGGGCGGATCGTCATCGGTCTCGCCATAGATTTCCTTGGCAAAGGTACCTTCCGTTTCAATGCGAAGAATCTCCCGCAGGCTGGCGGCACCGGCTTCCGCATCGGCCACGGTGTTCAGCGTGATCTTCAAAGCAGGCACATTCACCAGCACTTGATTAAGGAAGTCCTGCCGCAGCACGGTCAACCCTTGGCGCTCTTGGTGCAACGCGGCTTGCGCATCCACAACGGTTTTCCGCGCTTGCTCAAGATCGGTACTGATGGCGTTGAACTGATCCAACTGCTTCTTCAGCTTCTCCTCAAGCGCCACAGCCTGAGAGGCATCTTCGGCATTGGTGATGCCTTGGGCCTTGAGCTCCGCCACGATGCGTGCGTACTTGTCCAGATGCACTTTGTTTTCTTGATGCCATGCGCTCGTGCCACTGGCCGCCTTCGCTGCATCAAGGTCTGCCTGCATGCTGGCAACCAAGGTCGTGATCTGGTCAAAGTTACCAGCCACCTTTTGCGTCAGAGCTTCCGTCGCCAGCTTTTCTGCTTGTTCTGCCGGGGTTGTGGCCTCGAAGTCGGTCAGTGTCAGGTTCTTCAGATTGACGGCTTCCGCAGCACTGGTTTGCAGTGACTGAACATCCTCACCAAGCTCCTTGAAGAATCCTTCTACCGCTCGCTGCTGTTTGCCAGCACGCTGGTACGCCTTGAGGGCATCGCCAAAGTTCGAGGATGCGAAGACCTTGGCTTTGCGCGATGCCTCCTTGTACTGAAGCTCAACGGCAGGCTTCTGCGCGATCTCGACCTCCAGTGTGCGGACGCGCTTTCTGGCCGCGTTCAATGTCTCGCGCTTGATGGCAAAGCCTTGCGCCCAAGCGTCCTTGCTGCCGCCCAGCACATCGTCGATGTACTGAATCAGATGTTGCGGGTTATCGGCCAGCGCAAGAATTTGCTTCTGGCTGAAAAGCTTCACCGGGAAGTTGTTGCGGGCCTGTTCCTCAGTCAGTTGCGTTGCCTGCCATGCGCCGCTGTCCCAGCGCCGCACCGACACCGCAAACTTGGCATCAGCCCCTTTGCACCAACGGTACTCAAACCGCTCTTCCAGATCACCGTGCCCTTTGGATACCTCGACCGAGATGCGGGTATCGTGAAGCATCATGCCAGGCTGATTGCGGCCTGTTTTTTCCTTCTTGAAGTTCTCGAACGATTGTTTCAACGCACTGTCGGAACGCCCCGTCAGCAGTTCGTTTTCTCGTGCCAACCCCAAGCGCAGGCATTCGAGTATGGTGGACTTGCCGCTACCTCGGCCACCAATCAAGGCGTTGTAGCTGGGGTTGAAATGAATTGTCAGTGGGTCTTTCTGGCGCAGGCGTAGCTTTTCAACCGTGATGCTCTTGATCTTCGGATGACTCAATTGCTGCGGGTAGTTGGTGCATTGGTCACTACGGCGGATAGCTGACTCAGGATCAAGCAGCGCCAGCTTCAAGCCTTCGATGGAAGGAACTGACATCTTCACCCATGTGTAGCCTCGGCCAATGTCTTTAGGCTGGTGGCTGTCTGAACCAAGCACGAATGCCATGTCAGCCAAGGGCGCTGCATGTGGCTGCAAGCAGATTGCAGCCGGATCAATAACCTCGACCGCATCCAACAACTTGAAGATGGGCTGCAAGGTGTTGTGGTCGGTCAACGAGATCAACAGGCCTTTGGGTTGATCGACATGCGCAGCGCAGGCGACTCCGCCCGCCGACTGGATAACACGAATGACCTGTTCGACGCTTTGGCTGGTCACGCCGTCACTGTCCCCCGGCGTACCCGAGTAGCCGACGCTGCCGCGTATCGCGTCAATATCTGAAGTGCCCTTGGCCGGGTCAAGAATCACCTTCAGATGCACGCCGCCGTTGCATGACAACTCCATGCCCGGGAAAAGTGTCACGGCACCCCACGTTGCGGCATCTTGCTGCTTCAACGTCGCCAGCTCCGCCTTGAGCTTGTCGATCCAGCCGCCAGTATTGTGGTCGGAGACGACAATGCACTGAATGCCCTTGTCCAGATAGTCTTGCAGCCACTGGCGCGGCGTGATGGCTTTATCGCCCTTGTAGTCTAAGGACGCAGGCGTATGGTTGTGAAAGTCGAACTTCCACCAGCGCGAGCCGGGGTAGGTGTGGGTCATGCTTGTTCCTCCCCGTTGCCGAACAGGCCCCCTTGACGCGGTGACTCAACTTTCGGCTTCTGCTGCATCGGCAGATTTTCAACATTCAGGCTGTAGTCGTCGTGGCCCCATTCGCACTTGCTCAAGACCATCTTCGGAATCTTTTTGAGCGTGAGATTGGCGAAACGGTCTGCCGAACCACGATAGGCCGCGCAACACACCAGCAGACTGCGCCCTTCGCCCACCTCATCGCTCAACGCCTGTAGCTGATCGGCATTGAGCGTCTGCGTCGTGACGTAGATGAAGTCGGTCTCGGTGCTGTAACCGTGCTGCCAGTAGTGGGCATCGTTGGGTGCATAGGTGAAACCTTCCAGCTTGCAGATCGCTGCCGCAAGCATCTCGGCGTTGTATTCCTTGTTGATGACCCAGTTGCCCCAACGATCTTGCTGCAAAAGGCTGGACGCAACACGGTAATAGCGGAAGCCGCCGCCGCCTTTCCATCCAACAGATTCCGTGATGCCACCGAGGTCTTCACCGTCGATAACTTTCTTCAGGCGCGGAATGATGTGGGTGTGGCAGTGGTTCCCCAATTCGACCATGATCCAGCGGCGACCCATTTTGTGGGCCACTGAACCGGTTGTGCCTGAGCCCGCAAAAGAGTCGAGTACAAGGTCGCCTGGCTGGGTTGATATATCCAATACTCGGCGAAGTAAGCCTTCTGGTTTCGGTGTATCAAAAACATCTGATCCAAACAAATCTTTTATTTCTTTCTTGGATGTTCTATTTGACCCTACCTCGCCATGTGGCCAGATTGTTTCTGGGGGCCTGCCGTCAGTATCCTCAAAGTAAATTCTGAAATAGACACTCCATCCTTCTTTGGTCTTAACAAAATCAACTCGTTCCCATTCATTCTTAACCTTCTCCGCCCCCCACTGCCACCGACTATCTGAGCCATCTGGATTTTTTGGAAATACATCTGTCCCATCTGGAGCAACAATCGGGAAGTACATAGATGGCCGTTTTTCCCGATGTCCATCTGCTCCCATCGCTCTTAATGGCTTGAGATAGTAGATGCGGCCGGTACTATCCCTTTTGTTGTAGTGAGCAGGAATTTCGGACTGCCTCAAGCGGTTGAGCATTACTTGGTCAATGTTTTTGGCCCATACCAATACGTGGTCATGTCGATTGGAAAAGTATTTGGCATCCGACCGTGGGCTATCAGCCTTCTCCCAGATCACATCAGCCAGAAAATTATTCCTCCCAAACAACTCATCACACAAAACCTTTAAGTAATGTGCTTCATTGTCGTCAATCGAAATCCAAAGCGAACCATCTTCAGACATTAGACGCCGAATCACCTCCAGGCGATCGCGCATCAGTCCGAGCCAAATCGAATGCTCCAGGCCGTCCTCATAATGGGAGAAGGCGCTTCCGGTGTTATATGGAGGATCAATAAAAACGCATTTCACCTTCCCAGAAAAATCTTGCTCCAACGCTTTAAGTGCAAGCAGGTTGTCTCCAAATATCAACTGATTGTCGAAAATGTCGTTATCAGAAATGCGCTGCTTTGCGTGGTAACTTAGTTTGGCATCAGTCAACAGAATACGAGGCTCTAGCCTTGGCCGCGCATCCTTGCCGATCCACGTCAGTTCAAGTTTTTGTCTCATCGTCATCTCTCAAATCTGTGTTGCCTGTGTGGTCAGGTAGCGAAAAACTTTCTCTTGCGGGAAAGTTTCGTTCTTATCTGCCACTTTCTTCAATGCTTGATATGCGTCAGTTTGCGCGAGGCCATTTGTGGCTGCCATGCAGCCATCGAGTAGGCGCACGGTATTCCCTTGATTCTGGAAAAACGTTAGAACACTACGACCTTGTCCGACGATGGGGCGAGCGGTATCCCAGCAAGTCTGGCGACACTCATCGAGTGGAGCACTCAATAGCTGATTGATCTGTTCCTGTTTCAAAACGTCCGCTTCGTTCACTCGGTTGCGGAATTTCTTGGCCATTGTGGCCGCGACAACAAAGATCCCGTGCCGGTAAAACAATCCCTCTGCCCCTTTGGTCGCAGCAGCGTTTGATGCCAGCACGTCACGTACAAAGCGGAAGAACTTTACCTTGTTGACGAGTTGCGCCCCGGTCAGCGTTTGCGTGAACAACGATTGGTACTCGCTGGACTCCGCGTTCTGGAACCGGGAAATTTCGTTCTTGAGCCAGTACGGGTAACGCGAATCGACCTCGAACAAGGCCAATGCCTTCATGGCCTGCTCGATGGTGATGATGCTGGCCGACACTTCCGCGTTACGAGGCGTGGCTTCTGGTCGATAGTGGTAGCTGTAGCCCAGATAGTTCAGCTCGCGGCGTAGTTCTTCCTGCCGAGGGTCAAGGGATGCAAAGTTGCCAGTTGAAACGGGGTTCTGGTGATTGCGTGCCCGCGTCACTGAGCGTCCGAACTTACCTTCCGAATCAGCCTTGATGATCGTCACCAAAACCTTGGCAGTGGAAATGTCGCAAAGCGGGTTCTGCGCTACGAACTCCGCCGCTGACGAAATCGTCTGCGCACCATTGATGACTGACAAGCCGCGCAGGCGCAACCGCTTATTGGCCTTGGTGCCTTGCGGTGCCTCGACCAGATCGGCCAAGGCGGTGACCCCGTTGTTCAGATAGAAAAACTCGTCTGGCGCTGTGCGCAAAGTGTCTTGAATCGACTTGTTGACATCCGATTCACGTGACCCAAGGAAGTACCGGATATTGCGTTCGTACAGCGCCTTGTTGTGTTTCTTGTGCAGCGCCACCAGATCAGAGACCAGTGCAACGCCGATGTGCGTATCGCGGTGCCCGCCGAGGTGCTGCCACTTGCTCAACCGCAGGCTGTCGTTCACAACGCCGACGCTCTGTTCGGCCAACAGGTCGGCTTGAACCTTGTCCGGGCCGTACTCCGCAATGTCCGGCTGCAAGCGCCCGACTTCGTGGTGGTCTTCGTCTTTAGTCAGTTCCTTGAGCGCGGCATCGGCATGCGCCGAAAAGCCCGTTCCGATGTACGCCACAACCAGTTGAATGCGCTCAGCTTCATCGAAGGCATCATCCAATTCATCCTTACGGCACTGGACGTTGGCGTTGAATCGGTCGTAACGCTGCCCCAGTAACAGGTCGGCACCGCTGCGGAAACGGATGGCATCACCCTCGTCGAACTGCTCTCGCTCACGGAACTTTGTCTGTACAAGGTAGAGTGTCTTGCTCGTGGCCTCGTAGTGGATAGCATCCAGACCATTGTCATCAAAGTCATCGACTACGGACTTCGCCGCGTCAGCTATGCCGACGTTCAACATTTTGTGCAGGACGAAGCCGCTGAACGCTCGGGAAAGCTGCTTCTTGTCCTGATCTGCCTTCGGCCGCTCCTTGTTGAGAAGTTCAGGCAGGTGCGGTACGAAGTCCTTCTCAAGCTTATTCCTGAGAATATTTAAAAAGTTGGTGGGCAAGGCCGCCATTAATTAACCTCCCATTCCACGGCAAAGAGCCGGGTAGCAGTTATGTTCTGCTTTAGTTGCTTTTCCAGATCGTCGATCAGGCTATCGCGCCGAGCTTGAATTTCATCTTGGCGGTCAAAGAGTTCTCGGCGCTTGCGGTCACGCGTTGCTTCTAGGTCTCGTTGATCCTTTTGTGCCGCAAGCTTTTCGGCCAATGTTGCCGCGCCCTTGCTCAGGGTGCGAATTTCTTTGATTCTGCGGTCAAGGTCTTTGATCTCGCGTTCAAGGCTGACCTTCAGGTCATCAGCCCAAGTGTCCAGCTTGTCGGTCTCTTGCGTGAAAGACGCCAAGTTACGCGTTTCCAGCGCCGACAAGATGACCATTTTTTGCCGATTGATCTCCTGATCGAGTGCAGCAGACACCGGTACAAAAGCAGCATTGAAATCGAGACTGGGCTTACCGCCACCGAAAAGTTCGTCCGCACCCTGCGCTTCCGACAAAGGTGTCGGCAATTCCTCTAATTCGGCGGGGATCGAGAGCAGCTTTTCCACTGACTCAGCATCATGGACTGCACCGGTATCATCTTGCGCGGCCATGAGAAGGTGATCTTCCTTCGACCCCAAAGACTCAACCGTGAGGAGATTTACCGACACAGTGCCAGAGTGCCCCATTAGTTGTTTAACTACTGCAACATGCGCCCCGTAGCTGTCGTAATTCATGCGCAGCTTCCCAGCCTTTAGTTGCTGCCCTTTCGCATATCCGATCAGTGTTTGCGCCAATGGATGTTGCAACCGGTAGATGTGCGCGTCTTCGGTGCGGCGCGGCAACTCGTAACGACCGAGAGGAATGCCATGAGCAGAGCCCGAGTCAATGAAGGTTGGCAGTGCATCAAGCCGAAAACCCGCGCTGTCTTCATCAAAAGTGGCGTGTTGCGGTAAAGCTGCTTGCGTGAAGCGCATCAACAGGCGTTCCAGCCTGCCGAGGGATGCTTTGGCGGCTTGGTCACGGAGGCGTAGCCGCTCCTGCACGTCTTCGTCAAAGTTTTCAAGCAAGGCCTTGCGGGCATTGAGCATGGCGTCGCTGATCTCGCCCGCCAGGTCATCTTGCAATTGCTGGAAGGCCGATTGAATTTGATCTGGATGACGGCAGGTCTGGTAAATCTCGGCAATGCGCCGTTCAAAATCGACGCCGGACTCCACCGCGCCAAGCACCTCGTCACTGGCCCCGAACACGCCATCAAACAGTTGGAACTTGAGCGCCAGCAGTTCATAGACGCGCCGGTCGGCTTCGTTTTCCTTGTTGAGGAAGTTGACCACCACCACGTCATGCTTCTGGCCATAGCGATGGCAGCGCCCAATGCGCTGTTCCACCCGCTGCGGATTCCAAGGCAAGTCGTAGTTGATAACCATGGAGCAGAACTGAAGGTTGATGCCTTCCGCGCCTGCCTCGGTGGCGATCATGATGGTGCCTTGCTCTTTGAAATACTCCACCAGCGCGGCACGGGTATCGGCTGAGCGTGACCCGCTGATGCGGTCTGTGCCCGCGTGCTTTTTCATCCAAGCGGCGTAAACCTCCTTGGAGCGGGCATCGTTGTTGGTTCCGTTAAACAGAACGACGCCCGGTGCGTAGGGTGTTTTTGCCAGCAGCCCGAGTAAATAATCCTGAGTGCGGCGTGACTCTGTGAAGATGATGGCTTTCTGGGCTGCACCAAGTTCTTGCAGCTTGGCAAAAGCCACCTTGAGGGCTTGCAGTAATGCCAACCCCTTAGCGTTTTCCGTGATGGACACCGCCAAGTCACGGAACGACTCCAATTCGATAATCTCGGCCTTGATCGACAGTATTTCTTTTTCCGTCTTGGTCTTTTTGCCTGCTTGAGTTTCTTGTTCTTCGAGGCGGTCGATTTCATCGGCCAACTCATCCAAGCCTTCAAAGTCTTGGTCAAGTTCTTCTGCCAGATCAAGGCTCGCGGATTTTTCATCCAGCGTTTGCCGCAGGCGTTTAGCCAGTGACTCCAACGCCCCGGCAATGGCAAAGGTACTTGAGGCCAGCAGCTTGCGCAGAACCAAGGTAATCAGTTGCCGTTGGCTATTGGGAAGTGCAAATAGAGAGTCGCGCTGCAAGTATTCCGACACAAGGTTGTAGAGGTCGGTTTCATCTGCGCCCGGCACGAACTCTTGCAGCAGCGGAATGCGCTTGGTGTATTTGACGTAGGCCTCAACCTGTCGCCGCAAGGTGCGCTTGCAAACGGGTGCGATACGGCGTTTCAGTGCATCGAAACTGGCCGCATCCTTGAGTGAGCCGAACTGACTGCGAAAGCTATCCAGATCGCCAAACACCTTCTCATCAACAAAACTCACAAGGCCATACAACTCCAACAGGGAGTTTTGTAAAGGGGTGGCGGTCAGCAGCACCTTGGGCGCAGAGATAAGCGCATCCTTCAGCGTGCGTGCCGTTTTGTTGTCGGGCTTATAGACGTTGCGCAGGCGGTGCGCTTCGTCAATGACCACCAAGTCCCATGGGATCGACTGAACTTCCGTGGCCTTGCCGCTGGCGAATTGGTAGGAGGTGATAAGCACGCTGGGTGCATCAAACGGATTGCTGGCCCCATCCTTGATGGCCTGCTTGAAGGACTTAGCCTCCAGAACCGCCGCAGTTATGCCGAACTTGTCGGCCAATTCCTGATGCCACTGCTTGCGCAGATTGGCAGGAGCAATCACAAGGATGCGGCGCTTCCGCTCTGCCCAGCGTTGAGCAATGAGCAGCCCTGCCTCAATGGTTTTGCCAAGGCCAACCTCGTCGGCAAGGATCGCGCCCTTCGATAGCGGGTTGCTTGTGGCAAACAGCGCAGCGTCGATCTGATGCGGATTCAGATCAACTTGTGCATCCAGCAAAGCACCGGCCATCCGATCCATGGAATCGGCAGCCGCACGGCGCGTAAGTTGATGCGCGAAGTACGCAAGTTGATGCGGGCTGTATGTCGGCGTGGCGGACAGGTCTTGGTCATTCGGTATGCCCATCAGCTTTGCCCCTCGGCTTTACTTTCGTCGGCACCGCCTGAGCGCACCCACGCATCAACTTCCACCCGCTGAAACTTCCAGAACCGGCCCACGCGGTGCGCAGGCATGCCCTTCTTGGTTATCCATGCATAGACGGTGTCCTTGCTGATACCGAGGTATTCAGCAATCTCTTCAACCGACAACCAGCGGTCTGTCATGGCGGAGTGTTCCATTGGGGTGTTTGAGTGGTTCAAGGTCATGACTATGACACAGTGTCTGACCCGTGTACAACCGATTAGACCGGTTTTGATAGGAATAGCACATATTCATGTTGTGGCAGAGAATTCAGCCTGCAGCTTCTCGACCAAGCCAACAGGCAAACCCTTGCAGACCACGGGGTATCGCAATGCCAGCAGGCGTTGCTTGAGCCTTGGCGACTGTCGAAAGCGGGCCGCCATGATCTGGTACATCACCGCTTGATAGAACACGATCTGCTCCAGTGGCGACAGGGCTTGCCACTGCTTGCGCAGCGGATACGGCCAGTCGGCCAGTGTCGCGGAGCGCAACTGCTGCTCGTTGTAGATACAAGGGCAATGCGCCGCCGGATGCAGCCAGCCAAAAGGATCGAGCTGGCTTTCAATGATGATTTCTGAAAGCTGAAAGTGCTGGCCCGGTGGCGCAAGCTCGATGGCCCCATCAAGGCCGTGACGAAAAGTCAGTTGGTAGGCGTGACCGGAATCAAACAGGAAGTGCAGCGCCCACTCGGCGTTTTCATCTGCATTTGAGGCGACCACGGTTGCCGACTCCAGCCGCGTGCCCAGAATGGGAAGCGCCTTCTTTCTGGCCGTTTGCCAAAAGTCGATGCCAGCAGGCAGCCCACATGTGGTGGGGAGGCGCATTTCGACATCTTCCCGGCTGCAAACCGTGGCGCGGAAGCCCAGTGACACCATGTCCCCGGTCGGCTGGCCATAAAAAGTGCCCTGCGGATGTAGCAGGTAGCGCAACGGGGAGCTGCACAGCAGGGCGTCCTGCTCAAACAGCATGACTAGAGCGCCAAAAAGGGGCGGTGGCCCCTCCGGCGCAAAACGGTCAGGCACACGTCCGCCCCAAGGCTCGTAATACTGAACATCGAGCAAACGCTGACCTTGGAGTGCCTCAAATGCCATCACCGGGCTCCTCGTTGATAGGGGCTGCTTCTACTGTGTTGTCAGCGACGGGTGCGACAGTTTCTGTCTCAGGCGCTTCGCCCCATTCGTTATTGACGGCTTCCGATACTTCGTTTCCCAGAGGGCTTGGGATTGCGGTTTCTGTTTCGGTGGAGGGCGGCACTTCGTTGGCTGGCGTCTCCAGTACCGCTGCACCGGCCTTTGGCTTCTTGGACTTGCTGGCTTTCGCGGGCTTTGGTGGCTGGCTGACGGTTGCTTCGTCCTTGGCGGGCTTGGTGCGCTTGCCCTTCGGCTGCTCTGCCAAGTAAATCGGAATGAAGGTGTCGAGCTTGATCCGGTTCCAGTCGCTACGCACCTGCTGCTTGAGCCACCAGCCGGGATCGAGCGCATGTTCTTCGCCATCGGCGGTGCGCTCGAACACCACCAAATGCGAGTTGCCGGTCGAAGGCATCTTGCGCGTTTCCATGATGGCAACGTCTGGAAGTTCGGCAACGGTCTTCACCTTTTGCTTCTTGCCGTATTTGATGCCGAAGTGGTCCAGAAGCTTGAATAGGTTCTCGTCGGTGGTCGTGTGCGGGCCATCTTTGGGGTAGCCACACTCCTTGGTGGCAACGCGCAGGACGGTTTCCAGTTTTTGTCGGGCCACGATGGCAGTGCAGGCCAGCCCGCAATCAGTGAGGTTTGCTTGGGTAACGAGGGTCAGGGGCATACGAATCTCCATGGCAAAGCTCCGCCCCCACGACGTGGTTTGCGTCATGGCACATTGGATTGAAAGCGGAGAGGTTGAGGCGCAGCGGAATTGCTGCTGATGACGCACAACACCGATAGCCCGAAGCTTGGCGCTACGGCTTGCGCGTTTTCACGTTAAACGGCCTCGTGCCAATGGATCAACCAGCCGCTGACTTTGGCGGCCTGCACTGGGATGGCGGCGTTACCGCAGGACTGGGGCAACTTCCGAGTGCGCAACTTGTCAGTAGAAGTGGCCTTGACAATGACGATCTGCGAGAATAGAGGGTTGATAGAAAAACCCACACAATAGTTGAAGATATGACGGTACTTCTGACGGTATTCTTAGTTTGTCTAGCTGCAATGCAGCGTGGATACTGGCTTGTGACGCCATTCAACAATATCGCCCGTTACTGCGAGCGGCTGCTGAACGCCGGCGACGATGACTGAACCAACGTTGCCGTCGCGCTCGGAAGCACAGCAGCGCGTCGATGACATCCATACCTTCCGCAATGAACTCGCACGCCTCGCCGACGAAGGCGTGCTGCAGCTGGATGCGACGCAGCAGGCGGCAGTCGGCAAACACCACGAACGCCTGCTTGCCGAATTTGCCACTCTTTTCGACGTCGACCGCGACAGCCGCGCCAAGCAACTGTCGCTCGGCATGCGCGTCGCCTCCTTTCTCGGTGCGCTGGCGCTGGCCGCCAGCGTCTTCTTCCTCTTCTACCAGTTCTGGGGCCATTTCGGCGAAACGGCGCAGGTCGCCATCCTGATTGCCAGTTCGCTGGCCACCTTCGCCCTGACGATGTTTGTCCAGGGCCGCGACGCCACCGGCTACTTCACCAAGCTGGCCGCACTCGTGGCCTTTGCCTGCTTCGTGCTGAACATCACGATGCTCGGTCAGATCTTCAACATCACGCCTTCGGACAAGGCGCTGCTGCCGTGGGCGGCGATGGCCTTCCTGCTCGCCTATACCTGCGACCTGCGCCTGTTGCTGGCGGCCGGCATCTGCTGCGTCATCGCCTGGGTCCAGGCACGCGTCGGCACCTGGCACGGCATCTACTGGCTGCATGCCGGCGAGCGGCCGGAGAACTTCTTCCCGGTGGCCGCGCTGCTCTTCGTCTTTCCGCTGCTGGTCGCGCATCGCCGCTTCCCCGGCTTCGCGCCCTTGTACCGGATCTTCGGCCTGCTCTACCTGTTCATCCCGATACTGATCCTCAGCCACTGGGGGCAGGCCAGCCATCTCGACTTCGACCCCGACCTGATCGAAGGCAGCTACCAGGTCGCCGGCTTCGTCGCCGCCGCGCTCGCCATCTGGCTCGGGGCGCGCCGCGGCTGGCCGGAAACGGTCAACACCGGCATCGTCTTCTTCGTCATCTTCCTGTACACCAAGTTTTATCAATGGTGGTGGGAGATCATGCCCAAGTACCTGTTCTTCCTGGTGGTCGGCCTGACCGCGGTGCTGATCCTGCTCATCCTCAGGCGGCTGCGGAGCGCGTTCCGGCCGCCCAGAGGGGAGGGCGCACCATGAGGAAATGGACACGCAGCCACACCCTGGCCATCGGCATCGCGCTGATCGCGCTGACCAATGCGGTGGCGCTGGGCGGCGTCTGGTGGAACCGTTCGGCCGCCCCGGAGAGCGCGCTGACGCTGAGCGAGCGCGAACTCGGATTGCCCTGGCGCAGCCTGCGTTTCGCCGAGGACAGCGGCATGTCGTTCAACCTGAACTGGCGCGTCGGCGACCGCGAAGAGGGTGAGTTCGTCGGCGGCTACACGTTCAACGGCGGCACACCCGAATGGCTCGATGCCGCGCATATGGCCGCGCTGGGTTTCGCGCCCGGCGACCTCGGTTCCGATCGGGGACGCCGCAGCTACACGCGGCAACTGCCGCGCGAGGCGATCCTCGTCATGGAACTCGGCGGCCCGACGTGGCGCCGGGCGCTCGAAAGGGCGCGGGAAAATGCCGGCCGCCACGCGGCCGCGGCCGCGGCCAACGCCGGCAGCAAGCGGTTCGCCGACCGTGCCCGGCAGGCCAGCGATCAACTCGCACGCGAGGAAGACTCGAACAGCCGGCTCTTCGTCATCGATGTCGGGCTCGACGCCCGGCAATTGCGCGAGAAATATCCCGACCGCAGCCGCTTCCTGCTGCTCCGCGGAACCGTACGCCCGGCCGTGCGCGATCACGGTGGCAACGCTCCGCAAGCGACCGGCTACGTCTCGCGCATCGGCTCGGGCCGGATCCATGTACCCTACGCCCAGCGCGGGCTACTCGAATCGGCGCGCGGCGTCGGCGAACCCGGTGGCAGGGACCGGTTCACCGCGGAACTCATGGTCGGCCAGCGGCTCGAACCCTGGATTGCCGATGCAAGGCCGGCTTCCGGGGCTGCCGATGGCCCGCCGGCCAACCATTAAGGAGAGTTACGATGAAAGCCATCGTCGTTCTGATCTATGCGCTGCTGATCGCCGGGTGTGCGTCCTATGACGGACGCGGACTCACGCCCGGCGTCAGCGGCACCGGCGACGTCATCCGGTTGATGGGCGAACCCGCGATACGCTGGCAGGAGCCTGACGGCGGCCAGGTGTTCGCTTACCCGCGCGGTCCGGCCGGTGTGCAGACCTACATGGTACGAATTGACCCCAAGGGCTACTTCGCGGGCCTTGAGAACGTCCTCGTGCCAAAGCACTTCGCCCGGCTCCGCGAGGGCATGAGCCAGGAGGAAGTGCTGCGCGTCATCGGCCCCCCGTTCCCGGGGTGGACCCAGTATTTCGCCACCCGCGACGAACTGGTCTGGGAGTGGCGCTGGTGCGACGACTTCAGCGAACCGGCGCGCTTCAACGTGTTCTTCGACGGAAAGAGCGGCAGGGTCCGCACCACCGCGAGCCTGGCCGAGCGCCAGTCGATGCCTTTCGGCCGTGGCGACCGCCGGGACTGGTGTGCCCGTTGAGCGAAGGCGGCGGACGGTTACAAGTCGACAACAATTCGGCGCGCCAAATGTATTGAAGCACGCCATCCAACGCTGTACCATCTTTTTCATGGTTGTAATTCCGGCAATCTCGAGGCGTTCTGGACAGGGGTTCGACTCCCCTCATCTCCACCTAAGCGTACCGGAATGCGTTTAGGTGGGGATGTACCGGTTTCGACAGGGCGGGCAAAGGTGCGCAGGCAACTCGTCAGGCGATCGACGTTAATGAAGCAAATCCATAAATGCCAATGATGAGCATTTTGCTATTGCCGCCTAAAAACGGCTAGCCGGGGCTGCTAGAGCCTTGTTACCAAAGATAGCCGGCGGGGACTTCGGTCCCCGTCGTCAATTCCGGACCGGGTTTTTCGAGCCCGCTCAGCCATCGAGCCGGAAAACGATGGGAACGATGACCGATCCCTCTACCGGCTCGTCGCCGCGTCGTGCCGGCACGAACCGCCAGCGGGCGACGGCGTGGCGCGCGGCTTCGTCGAGCCGCTCGAAATTGCTGCTTTTTTCAAGGTCGACCGCAACCGCGTACCCTTCGGCACTGACGCGAACCCTGAGCAACACCCTGCCTTCTTCGCCCAGCCGGCGCGACAGCGGCGGATAGGCGGGGCGAGGATTGTTCAGGTAGGCGGCATCGAGGCGGGGGGCGGCTCCGGTTGACGACGCCATGGAAGGGGCGGCGGGAGCGACTGGAGCGGCGGGGACAGCCTCCGGTGCCGGGATGGAGAAACTGGGGGTCGGCGCGGCCTGCTCGGGCTGCATCGCCAGAATGCGGCGCGGCGCGACCGCACGCCGTTCGCGTGCCGGGGTCGGCAGTGCTTGCGGAGCAATGGCAGGCGCGGCGTGCATGGGCATCGGCGCCGGGGGCGAAACGGCGTCGACGAGCCGAACCATGATCGCGACCGGCGGCGGAATTTCCAGCCTGGCGATCGACAACTTTAGGGGAAAGAGCAGAACCGCCAGATGCAGGCCGATCGCGAATGCCAGGAATGGACCGATCCTTCGCCACTCGGGTATCTCGGGAGGAACTTTCAGCGGCGCGCCGTTCATCCGCGAATTGTAGCTTCCTGGAGCATCGAGCGTGACTCGACTGCCCTGCGCGCAACCGATCCGGAAGCACGGTTGGCGTGTACGCCAGCGATACGGAGCGGTGACAGGATCGCCGCCCTTGCCGATCGTGTCGAGCCGGACGACCCCATCGGCGACGCGCCAGGCCAGACCTTCGCTGCCCACCCGATAGATGACCTGGCCGGCTGGCAAGTGCTCGGTAGCACGGGGCATGAGCAGACTCTCCTCTCCGAAGGGAATTTGCAGTGCAGCGCGGTCGACCGTCGAAGAAAGGCGCATTTCGCTTCCGTGGCCCGCACGTGCAGCAAGCCCCGTGCACTCTCGGGGCTTGCCGGCGCGACGGCCGTATACCCGGTCAGAACTTGAGGTTCAGCCCGGTGTAGATCGTGCGTCCCGCGCCCGGAACTCCGGTTCCCCAGGCGGGGTTGTCGGGATTGAGCATCATCGTCGATCCCTGGCCGACGTAGGCGCCGCCCAGCGGCATGTAGTAGAACTTGTCGAAGAGGTTCTCGACGCCGAAGTCGATCCGGGCCTGCTTCCAGGAATAACTCAGGCGCAGGTTGGTCAGTCCGTACCCAGGGGTCTCGAGTTCGTTGCGCACCGCCGAGACGTCGTCCTTGCGGGTGACGCCGATGACTTCGAGGACATTGTTCCAGCCGCCGATCTGGTGGGTGAGCGCGACGCGGGCATTGAGCGGCATGATGTTGTACAGGCCGTCCCCGGTATCGCGGTTTTCGCCATGAACGTAGCCGATCAGGCCACGCAGGCCGAAATCGCCGACCCCGGTCTGCGCAAGGGGCATCTGGCCGGAAATATCGATGCCGTAGAGTTCGGCCGAGGCGTTGGCATATTGCAGCACGACGAACTGGTTGGTCGTCGTCCGGTTGGCCGGCGTGCAGGAGGCGCCGCTGGTGCAACGGACGGCATCGATGTAATCGGTGACGCGCGAATAGTAAGGTGTTGCCTTGATTTCCCACGAGCGGTCGGCCGCGTGCCAGTCGATAGTCGCGGCGACGGTGTGAGCGACTTCCGGCTTGAGGTCGAGGTTGCCGACGTAGCCGTTGCCGTCGCCGACCGTATTGTTCATGACCGCCGCCATCGACCACGTGGACCAGGTGTAGCGCTCATAGAGATTGGGCGAGCGCACCTTGCGCGCGACACCGAATTCGATTTCGGCCATCTCCGATGGCGTATAGCGGGCCAGCGCGGTCAGGTTCCAGTTGTTGTCGGTGCGCTTGCGATCCTGGGCATTGAAGGCGGTAGCGTCCCTTTGCTGGTTGTTGACCATCATCCCCATGCCGTTGGTGTTCGGATTGTAGCCCTGGACGGGGCCGGTATCCATCTGCACGTTTTCATAGCGGGCGCCGAGCAGCGTCTTCCACTGGGCGTTCAGACGCGATTCCCATTCCCCGAACAGCCCGAAGCGGTTACGCTCGCCGTCGTTGATGTTGTAGAAAGTACCCGGCCACATGCCGCTGCCCGAGGGCGGCCACCAGTCGTCGAGCGTGTAGTGCTGGTAGAGGCCGCCGACGCGTAGCAGGTCGCTTTCGCTCAGGTTGATGTCGGCGGCAACCGTGCCACCGCTGTTCTTGCTGGCGGTGTACATCGGCATGCCGGCGGCGCAAGTGGCGCTGATCGGCGAACACGGCATGCCGATGGCGGTCATCATTCCCCCGCCGTACCAGAAGCGCTTGTCCGGCCCGAAATCCATGTAGTGATCCACCGTCTCGTGATAGATCCGCGCATCGAGTTTGCCCCAGGCGAACTGGCCGACGTAGTTCAGGTTGAAGCGTTGCTGCTCGTTGTCAAGCATGTCCATGCGCTGGTTGGGATAAAGCTGTTCCGGCGTCTTGACGAAGGTGTATCTGAACTCGACGAGATTGCCGTCACCCTGGAGGCCGAGCGCCAGTTGCTGGGTCCAGGTCTTGTAGGCACTCGACCCGACTTCATCGCGGGCGAGGGATTGACCGGGATTGCCGGTGACGGTCGTCGTTTTGAAGTTGCCGCCGGCCTTGTAGTTGTCGGATCGCGCGTAGGAGCCGGTATAGGCAATGCTGAACGATTCGTTGGCTGCCGCCGCATAGATGTTGCCACCCCAAGCGTCGCCGTTGCTGCGGTAGAAGGCTCCCACTTCGCCCGTGGTCAGCAGTCCCTGCCCAGGCGCCGCGAAGGGCAGCGGCCGGCCGCTGGCAACGATGGTGCCGCCGATGCTGTCGCCGCCAACGCTGACCGGGCCGATGCCGGGATAGACCTTGAGCATGGTCACACTGCTTGGGTCGAGGTAGGACAGCGGCGGATTCATGTGATTGGGGCACGAAGCAATCAGGTCCATTCCGTCGACCAGGATGCGGTTGCGGTCGTCGGCCAGTCCGCGAATCACCGGCAGGCCGGAGGTGCCGCCGGCACTCTGGAACTGCATGCCGGGCACGTCACGCATCAGGGTGGCGGTGTCGCTGGTTGCCGGACGCAACATCCGCAATTCCTCACTGCTGACGCCGGACGGGTTGCCGAAGCCGCTCGCTGCCGGCTCGCGCGCGCCAAGGACGACGACATCGTCGAGGACGGTCGGCCCGGCTGCCTGGCTCTGCGCCAGAACGGCCGACGGAACTGCGGCGCCGGAGAACAGAACGGCGACAGCCGCCGCCAGCGGATGAATGCGGAACCCCATGAAACGCTCCCTCGATTGATTTTGTGGTGGCGGCGATTATCGTGGGAGCGGCGCGTGCGTGAAATGTGGCAAATTGTCGCGCGACAATTTGTCCAGTTCCAACGACCGATGGATTGTGCTTGGGATTGCCTCCCCATGCCAGAACACGGCCGGCCAACGCTTTCGCGCCGGAACTCCATCGAGGATTGTCATGAACCGACTGCTCGCCTGCCTTCTGTCTGCCCTGTCCGCACCCTTCGTTTCGCCCACCTTGGCGAGCGCTGCGGAGAAGGGCGACAAGGTCTCGCAGTGCCAGATCGGGCTGGTGTTCCAGACCGGCCAGGGCGTCGCCGCCGATGCCGAAGAAGCGCACCGATGGTTCACGATGCATCGCCGCCATCACCTGCACTACGAGCAGACGCCGCGGATGCGGACGTGGCGGGATCAGGCAAGGGTCATTATCGAGGAACGCGATCGCCGGGAAGGCACACCGGGCGGCCGGCGCGACGGGGCGCAGGTGGTGGCGGAACCGAAACGCCGCGCCAACATTGTCGAATCGGCGCGGATCGAAACGGCAGCCAGCGCGCCGACGACTGTCATGCGCCAAGGACCCGCAGACGGTCCACAGCCGGACTGCGACAATTTGTCGCAATGGCGCCTAGCATTTTCTTGTCTAAAACTAAACTTCTGCATGACCCGGCTTCAGTAAGCTGGGCGCATACAAAGACAGGGGGCGATGAACAACGATCTGCAGGTTCAGCACGAAGAGGGCGACGAACTCCCGGCCTTGCTCATCGGCACCAGCCTTGTCCTGGCGTCGCTAATTCTGGTGCCGGCGCTGGCGCAGCGGGTCGGACTGGGCGCCAGCGTGACAGTCGCGTTGTGTGGTGTTCTGATGCGCGCTGCCAACCGCGCCTGATCCGAACAGCAGGCGTTATTGATTTGCTGCCAGCCGGTGGTACTGTCCGCCGCGCCGGAATCGCAATCGTCCCCGGAAGACGCGGTCGCCTTTATTCAAGCTCATGCATCGCCTGACTGCACGGCTGGTCTTGCTTCTCCTGTTCCTCAAGGACCACAAAGGCAAACGGGTGCTCGCTTTCGACCAGATAACAGCCCAGCTTGTCGATCAGGTCGACAACGGCAAGTTCTAGGACGTCGCCGCGGAGGCGTTCAGCCTTTCCAGCGCCTCACGCAGCTTGGCCGGTTCATCCAGGCGCAGCATGCGGCGCACGGTGGGGGCAAGCTGGTTGACGTCGGCCTTCAGCACGCGACTCTTGACCTTGAGGATCTGCGAGGGATGCATCGAGAAGTGGCGCAGCCCCATGCCGAGCAGCAGACGGGTCAGCTTGGGGTCGCCAGCCATTTCCCCGCAGACCGAAACCGGAACGCCGACCTTCTCGGCGCTGGCCAGCGTGTGGGCGATCAGCATCAGCACCGCCGGGTGCAGCGGATCGTAGAGACTGGATACCTGCTCGTCGGAACGGTCGATGGCGAGCGTGTACTGGATCAGGTCGTTGGTGCCGATCGACAGGAAATCGAGGCGGCGCAGAAAAAGGCCGACCGCCAGCGCCGCCGCCGGAATCTCGATCATGCCGCCGACCTCGATCTTTTCATCGAAGGGAACCTTTTCGCCGCGCAGGCTCGACTTGGCCAGCTCCAGTGCGGCCAGCGTCTGGTCGATTTCGTGGGCGTGGGCGAGCATCGGGATGAGGAGCTTGATCGGCCCGTATTTCGTCGCGCGCAGGATGGCGCGCAACTGAGTCTGGAACATCCGCGGTTCGGCCAGCGACAGGCGGATGGCGCGGCGCCCCAGCGCCGGGTTGGTCTTGACGCGGCTGCCGATTTCGTCCGGGTGGAAATCCTTGTCGTTGCCGAGGTCGAAGGTGCGGATCGTCACCGGGCGGCCCTCCATGCCCTTGACCACCTTCTTGTAGGCCTCGTACTGCTCGCGCTCGTCAGGCATGTCGCCGCGGTCGAGAAAGAGGAATTCGGTGCGGAACAGGCCGATGCCTTCGGCGCCGCCGTCGAGCGCGGCCGCCACGTCCCCCGGCAACTCGATGTTGGCGTACAACTGGACATCGATGCCGTCGAGGGTCTGCGACCTGGCCGTCTTCAGCCGCTTGAGCTTGGAGTTCTCCAGCTCGATCTGGTTCTTGCGCAGCTGATACTCTTCCAGCACCCGCTGATCGGGATTGACGATGACCACGCCGCGCGCGCCATCGACGATCAGTTGCTCGCCGTCGCGGATCATCGAGCGGGCGTTCTCCATCCCGACCACCGACGGAATCGCCAGACTGCGCGCCAGGATGGCGGTATGTGAGGTGGCACCGCCGACATCGGTGATGAACGACGCGAAACGGTGTTCCTTGAAGGCGATCACGTCGGCCGGCGACATGTCATGGGCAACGACGATCAGGGTTTCTTCCTTGACCCCCTTGACCGCCTTCATGAGTGGCCGGCCGGGATGACCCAGAAGCTCCTTGACCACCCGCTCGACGACCTGCCTGACGTCAAATTTGCGCTCGCGCAGGTAGGGATCTTCGAACTTGCTGAACTGGGCAACCAGGCGCTCCATCTGTTGGACCAGCGCCCATTCGGCATTGCAGCGCCGCTCGCGAATGATCGCGCGCGGCTTGTCGCAAAGTTCCGGGTCATCGAGGAACATCATGTGGATGTCGATGAACGCTCCCAGCTCGGCCGGCCCGTTCTCGGCCGACTCCTTCATCGCTTCCAGTTCGCGCTTGACCGCATTGACCGCGGATTCGAAGCGGACAATCTCCCTGTCGACCATGCGCGGCGCAATGGTCAGGTGCGACACCTCGAGCGTCGCATGCGACATGAGCATAGCCCGCCCGATGGCGATGCCGCCGGAGACCCCAAGGCCGTGCAGGATGAAGCTCATGCGCTCATTCCCCTTCGCCGAAATAGTCGGCGATCAGCGCCAGCAGGGCATCCATCGCTTCCTGCTCGTCCGGACCGTCGGTTTCCAGCGTGACCTTCGTCCCCTTGCCGGCAGCCAGCATCATCACGCCCATGATGCTCTTGGCGTTGATCCGGCGCGGCCCCTTGGCCATCCACACCTCGCTCTCGTACTTGCCGGCCAGCTGAGTCAGCTTGGCGGAAGCCCGCGCGTGCAGGCCCAGCTTGTTGATGATTTCGGTTTCCTTGCTCAGCATGGTCAATGCTCCAGCATGTTGAAAACGCCGTCGCGACCACCGTCGCGGGCACGTTGCAGCAGGACCTCCATACCCTTCTCGCGATAAGTCAAGGCACGCAGCAGCATCGGCAGATTGACGCCAGTCAGGCCCTCGACGCGCCCTGGTTCCAGGAGCTTGATCGCCAAGTTGGCGGGGCTGGCGCCGAAAATGTCGGTGAGGATCAGCACGCCATCGCCATTGTCGACCAGTTCAAGCATCTGAAGGGCCAGCGGCAGCAGGTCGAGCGGATCATCCTGCGCCGAAACACCCAGCTGGTTCACCTGGACCGGGCGTTTGTTGAGGACATGGCAGGCATTCTGCACCAGCGCCTCGCCGAAGCTGCCGTGGGTAATGAGAAGGATACCGATCATGTCGGGATTCTAACCCAGAGCACCTACAGTGGACATCGTGCTGGCGCCGGAATCCGCTCCCTCCGGCAATGCTTATAATTGATTCTGGCTCGGCAGCTGCAGGCGGTGATCGTGGCCCTTCTCGAAATCAGGAACATTACCCGCCGCTTCGGCAAACTGGAAGCGGTGAAGGACGTTACGCTCGACATCGAGGCCGGCGAGTTCTTCACCCTGCTTGGCCCTTCCGGTTGCGGCAAGACGACCATCCTGCGCATGATCGCCGGCTTCGACGCGCCCGACGTCGGCGAACTCTACCTCGACGGCCGGCCGCTGGCCGGCATACCGCCCGAGAAGCGACCGGTACACACGGTCTTCCAGAGCTACGCGCTGTTCCCGCATCTGACGGTGGCCGGCAACATCGCTTTCCCGCTCGAAATGGCCGGCCGTTCGCGCGACGAGATCCGCCGGCGCACCGCCGAGACGCTGGCCCTCGTACACCTGAAAGACAAGGACGGCGCCTTCCCGCACGAACTTTCCGGTGGCCAGAAGCAGCGGGTCGCACTGGGCCGCGGCCTGGTCAACAAGCCGCGCCTGCTGCTGCTCGACGAACCGCTCGGCGCGCTCGACGCCAAGCTGCGCGAGCGCATGCAGGGCGAGTTGATCGCGCTGCAGCGCGAGGTCGGCGTCACCTTCGTCTTCGTCACGCACGCGCAGCAGGAAGCGCTGGCGCTGTCGCACCGCATCGCAGTCATGAACGAGGGCCGCATCGAGCAACTCGATGTGCCGGAGGTATTGTATTCGGCGCCGAAGAACCGCTTCGTCGCCGACTTCGTCGGCACCATCAACCTGATCGCCGCCGACGTCGTCGAAGCGACACGCCACGGCCTGCGCCTGAACGCGCCCGGCCTTGGCGAGATCGCTGCACCGGCCGGGGCGGCGGTGGCCGCCGGCAACCGCGGCGCGCTGGCGATCCGGCCCGAACACCTGCGCATTTCGACGCACACCGAACGCGCCGGACTCAAGAATCACTTCGCCGGCGCCGTCGTCGAGTACCTCTATCTCGGCGACGTGACGGTGTACAAGGTCCGTCTCGACAACGGCCTGCTGCTCGAGGCGCTAGCCACCAACGCCGGGCCGGGGCGGGCGCGCTTCCACGAAATCGGGGATCGCGTGAACGTCGAATGGAGGCATGATGCCGGCGTCTTCCTCCGGAACTGACAAGGGCGCGCGCTTGACGCGCTGGCTGGTGACGCTGCCGCCGGCGGCCTTCCTCGTCGTCTTTTTCCTGATCCCGGCGCTGATCATGGCCGCCGCCAGCTTTCGCGAACCGGGCGAGTTCGGCGGCTTGGCCCCGCTCGCCGAACGCGGATTCAGCCTCGACGCCTACCGCTTCGTCTTCGACGATGTCATCTACGCCTGGATCCTCGCCAAGTCCTTCACGGTGGCCGGTCTGACGACGCTGCTCTGCCTCGTCCTCGCCTACCCGCTGGCGGTGCTCATCGCACGCAGCCCGAAGCGCCGGCGCGATCTACTCGTGCTGCTGGTCATCCTGCCCTTCGCCAGCAACTTCCTGATCCGCATCTACGCCTGGATGATCATCCTCGGCCCGCTCGAACTGCTCTACAGCCCGGTCGCCGTCATCATCGGCATGGTGTACGTGCATCTGCCGTTCATGATCCTGCCGCTGTACACCAATCTGGAAAAGCACGATCCGGCGCTGCTCGAGGCGGCGCAGGACCTTGGCGCCGGCGGCTGGGCACGTTTCTGGCGCGTCACCTGGCCGCTGTCGCTGCCCGGCGTGCTGTCCGGCTCGGCGCTGGTCTTCATCCCGGTTCTCGGCATGTTCGCGGTACCCGAACTGCTCGGCGGCACCGGCGACCTGCTGATCGGCAACCTGATCAAGGAGCAATTCCTCGACAACCGCGACTGGCCGCTCGGCGCCGCGCTGTCGCTGCTGCTGACGCTGGCGGTGCTGGCCGTGGCCGGCGTGTCCTCGGCCCTGGCGCGCAACCGGGGGCAGATGTGAGGCGCGGCTTCTGGCTGTGGACCGCGGCGCTGGCGACCTACGCCTTCCTCTACGTGCCGCTCGCCGTCGTCGTGCTGTTCTCGTTCAACGACTCGGAACTCAACGCCTCCTGGGTCGGCTTCACCGGGCGCTGGTACGCGAAACTGCTGGGCGATGCCGACCTGCTGCAGGCAGCGGCCAATTCGCTGCTGATCGCCATCGTTTCGAGCACGATCGCCACCGTTCTCGGCACCATGGCCGGCATTTCGCTGCACCGCTGGCGGCCGCGCTTCCTGCCCTTTCTGGTCCTGACGCCGGTGGCGATGCCGGAAATCCTGCTCGGCGTCTCGCTCCTGCTGTTCTTCCGCCAGGTGCTCGACCTGACGCTCGGCCTGTTCTCCATCCTCGCCGCCCACATCACCTTCTCGACCGGCTTCGTCGCCATCATCGTCCGCGCCCGATTGACGGGCATGGACGAGGGCATCTTCGAGGCAGCACGCGACCTCGGCGCCACGCCGTGGCGCACCTTCACCCGGGTGACCTTCCCGCTGATCGTGCCCGGCATCGTCGCCGGCTTCCTGATGAGCTTCACATTGTCGATCGACGACTTCGTCATCACCTTCTTCGTCGCCGGCGTCGGTGTGACGACCCTACCGCTGCAGATTTACTCGCTGATCAAGGTCGCCGTGACCCCCGAGGTCAACGCCATTTCGACCCTGCTGATGGCGTTGACCCTGACACTGATCGCGCTGGCCCTGCGTTTCTCCCCGGAGACGCTGAGGAAATCGGCATGAGGCTGGCGCTGGTCCTGCTGCTCCTGGCCCTGACCGGCGTCGCCCGGGCGGAAGACACGCTGCACCTCTACATCTGGAACAACTACATTTCGGCCGAGACGGCGGCGCGTTTCGAGGCCTGGTGCGGCTGCCGGCTGAAGCAGGACTACTATTCCGACAACGAGGAAATGCTGGCCAAGCTGGAAGCCGGCGCCGCCGGCTACGACCTGCTGGTGCCGACTGGCAACGCGGTGCACACGCTGATCCGCAAGAACGAACTGCAGCTTCTCGACCGGCAGCGCCTGCCGCACCTCGGCAATGTCGCCGCCGCCTTCACCGACCCCTGGTACGACCCCGGCCTGCGCCACGCGGTGCCCTATGCGACGACGGTCACGCTGCTCGGCTACAACGCAACCAAGCTCACCGAGCTCGGCCTGCCGACCGATACCTGGGCGCTGATCTTCGAAGCGGAATACCTGAAGAGACTGAAAGGCAAGGTCACCGTCCTCAACAGCCAGCGCGAACTGATGGCGGCTGCGCTGCGCTACCTCGGCCATCCGGTGAACGACGTCGCCCCCGAGCACTGGCGCGCGGCGCGCGACCTGATCGTGCGCGCCAAGCCCTACTGGGCGACCTTCTCCAACAGCACCTACATCAAGGACCTGGCCATCGGCAACATCTGGGTCGCCCACGGCTACTCCAACGACATGTTCCGCGCCCGCGAGGACGCCAGGGCCGCGCGCCGCCCGTTCGCCATCGGTTTCGCGATTCCCAAGGAAGGCGCCGTGCTGGCGGTCGACAACTTTGTGATCCACAAGTCGGCGCACCGCCCGGACCTCGCACATCGCTTCATCGACTTCATGCTGCAGGGAGAGAACGCCGCCGACGTTTCCAACCTGATCGGCGCCGGCAATCCCAACCGGGCGGCGCTGCCGTTCATCTGCCCGGAAATCGTCGGCGAGCCGGCCATCTTTCCGCCGCCGGAAGCCCTCGAACGTCTGGAAATGCTGCGCGACCTCGAGCCGAAGCAGCGCCGGCTGATGTCGCGGCTGTGGACCGAGATCAAGGTGAAGTAAGCACACGCTTAGCGCCGGGAAACCTGCAGCACACCGATCAGCACCAGCCCGGCGCCGGCGATCTGCGCCAGCGAAATCGGCTCGGACAGCAGCCACCAGCCGAAGAAGATGGTCAGCATCGGCCCGATGGTGCCGACCAGCACCGCCCGCGCCGAGCCGATGCGGCGGATCGCCGCCGACTGCATGAAGACCGGCAGCACGGTCGAGAAGAGGGCCATCGCCGCGCCGTAGAAGTAGACCGGCAGCGGCTGGACGAGCGCGGTCAACGGCTGTGTGACGAAGAAATGCAGCTGCGTCGCGCCGGTAGACACCAGCATCGCCAGTGCCGTGAAGCGGGCGGCGCCGAGGCGCTGGATCAGCGGGGCGCTACCGGCCAGGTAGAAGGCGTAGGAGAGCGACGAGGCGAAGACGAAGGCGGCGCCGATCAGCACGACCCGCGTTTCACCGGCAAACTCCAGGTCGTGCGCGAAGGCCAGGCCGATCCCGGCGTAGGACAGCACCAGCGCCGCGACCTCGCGCCGCGACAGCTTCTTGCCCATGAACAGGACACCGATCATCACCGTCAGAGTCGGGTAGGTGAACAGGATCAGCCGCTCCAGCCCGGCGGTGATGTAGCGCAGGCCGACGAAGTCGAGGATGCTGGCGCCGTAGTAGCCGAGCAGGCCGAGCGCCGTCAGCAGCAACCAGTCGCGGCGCGACAGCGGCGGCGCGTGGCGGCTCGAACGGAGGCCGACCCAGAGGAAGACCGGCAGCGCGAAGACCATGCGTAGCGACAGCAGCGTCACGGCGTCGACCGGCACCGCCTGCGGCACGGCGTAAGCCAGCTTGACGAAGATGGCCTTGAACGAAAAGCCGAAGGCGGCGCCGAGCGCCAGCCACAAGCCGAGACGGTGGCCGTGCCGCTCAAGCATCGCCGCACCCGCCCGGCGCAGGCCGAAAAGCGAGGGTTGCGCCCCGCTGACCGTCAACTCGCCCGTTCGATTCATGCCAATCCACCCGATTCCGCCGTCAATGAAATACTTGCCCGATGCCATTGAATACGTGAAACAAGCCCATGGCAATTGGTATTATCCAAAGCAAGCATTCGATACAAACGAAACTATGGTCTACGATCTTCCCGACCTGCGGCTGGTCGCCGCCATCGCCGACAGCGGCAGCCTGACCCGCGCCGCGGCGCAGGTGCATCTTGCGCCGTCGTCGGCCAGCCACCGCCTGACCCAGCTCGAAGCCGCCCTCGGCGTGCCGCTTTTTTCCCGCCACGCGCGCGGCCTGACGGCGACGGCGGCCGGCGAATCGCTGCTGCGCCACGCCCGCCAGATTTTCGCCCAGCTCGAACAGATGCACGCCGACCTCGCCCCCTACGCCAGCGGCGTCGCCAGCCAGGTGACGGTGTTCGCCAACACCAACGCGATCAACTGCTTCCTGCCGGAAGACCTTGGCGATTTCCTGCGCGACCACCCGCAGGTTCGCGTCAGCCTTGAGGAACAGCCGAGCCCGGCGATCGTCCGGGCGGTGGCGGCGGGGCAGGTGGATATCGGCGTCGTCGCCGCCGAGAGCGGCCCGGGCAGTCTCGAAACGCGCCCCTACCGGCAGGACCGGCTGGTGCTCATCGTCCCCGCCGGCCATGCGCTGGCCGGACAGGCGGCGGCCTTCGCCGACGCGCTCGGCGAACCCTTCGTCTGTCTGCACGCCGGAAGCGCCATCCACACCTTCATGATGAACCACGCCGCCCGCCTCGGCGGACGCCTCGACGTGCGCATCCAGGTCCGCAGCTTCAACGCCGTCTGCCGCATGGTCGCGGCCGGGGTCGGCATCGGCATGGTGCCGCGCTCGTCGGTCGCTGCGGTCGACGGCCTGAAAACGGTCGAAATCACCGACCCGTGGGCACCGCGCGACCTGCAACTGTGCGCCCGTTCGCGCGCGGCGCTGTCACCGGCGGCCGCCGCCCTGTTCGACCATCTCGCCGAAAAGGGCAGGGCGCAGGCGCTTACAGCGGACGCTTGACGGTCAGCGCGCCGCGAATCTGGCCCTGGCTGTAGCCGGTGGCCTGATCATGCGGATAGGTCCTGGCGAGTTCGGCCTTGAGGCCGGCATCGAGTCCGTCGACCGGGCCATGGCAGTTGAGGCAGACATCGCTGACCGGCAGCGCCTTCATGTAGCGGAAGACCTGCTTGCCATCGCTGGTGATGACCTCACTCTTTTCGAGCGTCTCCGGTTTCTCCCCGTTGGCGGCACGGATGTCGAAATCGGCCAGTTGACGGGCTTCCCATGGATCGGGGGTTCCCCGCTCCGGATTGCGCGTCTTCAGGCTGACGCGGCGGATATCCCAACCCGTTTCCGCCCGCTTTTCCCTGATCAGCGCCGGCGCCTGCTCCTTGCAGACCGGAATGGCCCCGGCGACGCCCTTGGCGGCCACCGCCTCCTGCATGGCATTGACCACCTTGGGAACGACCGGCAGCACCGTCTTCTTGGTGTCGGCGGTCAGGGCAGCCATGTCCTGCGCCAGAGCGGGCAACGCAACAAGCAATAGGGCGAACTGGAGGAACGCTTTCATCACGGACTCCTTTGTTAATCAGGAAATGATTATTTTATTCCAGGCAGTGGGATTTCGAGCGCTTTGTTGAAACGAGTTTCGCAGCCGTGGCTTTGCATTGCCTCATACTGAACGCTCTTTCCCGTTTGCGCGGAGCATCCGGACATCCGAGACTTTGCGAGATGTAAACATGTTGATGCTGATTGCAGGACTGGTGCTGTTTCTTGGGGTGCATTCGTCGCGCGTGTTCGCAGACGACGCCCGGTCGATTTTCATCGCCGCGCACGGTGAGAAGACATGGAAGGGCATTTACGCAGTTCTCTCCATCGTGGGCTTCGTGCTGGTGGTCTACGGCTACGGCGAGGCGCGAACCGTGCCGCTCGTGCTGTGGACTCCGCCAGTGTGGACGCGCCACGCCGCCGCGCTCCTGACCTTGCCCGCGTTCATCCTGCTCGCCGCCGCCTACGTGCCGCGCAACGCGATCAAGGCCAGGCTCGGCCACCCGATGCTGCTCGGCACCAAGTTCTGGGCGGCCGCGCACCTGCTCGCGAACGGCAATGTCGCCGACGTGCTTCTGTTCGGCGGATTTCTGGTCTGGGCGACCCTCTGCCTTCGTGCCGCGAAGGGTCGTGATCGGGCCGCCGGCACCGCCTATCCCGCCGGTGGCGCAACCCCCACCATCATCGCGGTTACAGTTGGCGTAGGCGCGTGGGCGGCATTCGCGTTCTATCTGCACGCGGCATGGATCGGGGTGCGGCCGTTTGGCTAATCCCGCAAGCACGGAGCGCGGCCGGACCGGGGCGGCGGTGCTCGCGCTTGGACCTACGGCGTGCCGGGCGCCCGAGGGCGCCCGGCGTCGCCAGCCAGCGCGTGGGCTCGCGCCTCGAAAGCATCGACCATGCTGGTGGCCATCGGCAAGACCAGCAACTGGATGACCGGCATCAGAAAGAATGAAGCTGACTTACAGTCGAGCGTGAAGTCGACGTGGCAGCTGTCCTCGTCGAGCGGTGTGAACTGCCAGCGAATGTCTAAACGGCAAAACGCCCGGTCGTCGGAAACGACGGTGATACCGCGCGGGCGGTCGAGGACGGTACGCGTGCGGAAGCGCTGGATCAGCAGACCCAGCGCCAGGGTCTGCTCGGTTTCGTACCTGTCTTCGATACGGTTGAAGATCCTCGCCTCACGGATCAGCGGCACGAACTCGGGATAGCGTTCGACATCGGCGACGATGTCGAAGATCTCTTCAACTGGCCGCGCAATGGCGCGGCTTTCGCTATGAGTTGCCATGGGCTATTTCAGGCTTTTCGTCGCATGGTTGCAAGAACAGGCAATCGCCTAATTATGGACAGGAAGCCGCGGCGTCCGTGAGCGCGGGATGCCAAATCACCGAAGAGGCGCTTCGCGGCAAGGATCTCGTACTGCTCCCGATTGCCACGGTTCCACGGTTGTGGCAGGCGGCTCGCCCGGCGCTCAGGCAGCGACGGCCAGCCGCTGATTCTCTAGCGTGCGCAACAGCACTGTCTGGTTGCGCGCGACGAAGCCATCGCGCGCGGCGGCCAGTCGTTCCAGCAGGCGATCGCAGGGCGCCGCCAGGCGAGCCTCGCTCCAGCGATGGCTGCGGCCTTGTTCGTGAGCCGCGGTCAGATCGAGGACCAGCCGGAACAGCAGGTCATTGCTGGCGCGGGTAATGGCCCGCAACGTCTGCTCATAGCGCACGCGGCCCCGCAGCCTGGGAAACAGGCGATCCATCACGGCCAGTTCGTTCCAGGCCCAGTTGATCTTGGGCGACAGGGCGCGATGGCCGTGGATCCAGCCGGCGACATACACCAGATCGTTCAGATCCTCGTACAGCGTATTGATCCGCGCGTCGAGAAAGTCGTAGTCGGGGTCGCAGACATCGCCGCGCAGCCGGCCTTCCCGCGCCAGGGACTCCTTGATGGGCGTGCCGTCGTAGGGCAGCATGCGGCAGAACACGGCGGCGTTGCTGCCATCGCCCACGATCGATTCGAGGAACCCGACGTTGGCGCGGATCGACTCGAACGTGGTGGACGGGTCGAACATCATGAAACCGAACTCGAAGGTCAGCCCCAGTTCCTTCAGCATGCGCACGGCGACGAGGTTCTGTGCCACTTCCACGCCCTTGTTCAGTGTGTCCAGGCCATCTTCGCTGCCCGACTCGAGTCCCATATACACCAGGTACAAGCCGGCATCGCGCATTTCCGCGAACAACTCGGGGTCCACCGCATCGGCACGGCAGTTGAGCTTCCAGATCACGCGCCCGACCAGGCCGGCGCGGTACAGTTCCCGGATCAGATCGCGAGTCCAGCGCTGCCAGGCTTTACCGTACAACGGGAAGTCATCGTCCTGGAACAGGAAGATCGTGACGCCGCGCTCATGGTGCAGGTACGCCATCTCATCAACCACCTGACGCGGTTGGCGCAGCCGCACCACCTTGCCCGGCACGGCACGGTAGAAAACATGGATCGAGCAGAAGGAGCACGTGCGTGAGCAGCCCCGGCTGGCGATCAACGGCATGGCACGCTGGCCGAGAATCGACTCGGGCTCGTAGTCGCGGTCGGGCCACGGCAGGGTGTCCAGATCATGGATCAGGCGGTGCGCGGGCGTCACCTGGCATTCACCTGCGGCGCCGCGGTAGGCGATGCCTGGCACGTCGCGCCAATCAGCGCCGACGCTCAGGCGGTCGGTCAACTCCAGCAATGTGAGTTCGCCCTCGAAGCGGACGATGCTGTCGACCTCGGGTACCAGGTTCAGCGTGTCCTGGCTGGACAGGCTGGGAAAGTGACCGCCGATCGTGAAGTGGGCATCGACGCCACTGTCGCGCAGGGCTTGGGCGAGCGCGCCAAAGCGGCGCACATAGAACTGGAAGATGAGCGAAAAGCCCACCAGCATCGGCTGCAACCGGCACGCGGCGGCCACCAGTTCGTCGACATCGGATTCGAAGTCGAGTACTTCGACCCGATAGCCGAACTGCCGCAGGGTAGCCGACAAATAACCCAGCCCCAGGTTGCCCTGCCGCAGGAAGCCAATGAGCAGCACCGGGCGGCGCGTATCGCGCGCCACAACTGCGGATTCACTGGTTGAGGCAGGCTTCGCTTGGCCGGACGCACGCAACGAAATGGGGAATGCAGACATGCCAACCACCTCCTGCCACGGCGCGCCTGTCGGCGCATGACGGCTGAACGACACGGGGCAGCATGGGCCGCCCCGTGGGGCCTTACTTCTGCTTGCGCAGGATGGCTATGGATGCTTCGAGAGCCTTTTCCTGAACTCTCAAGGTTTCAAGCTGCGAGGTCAGCTGCACCACGGCAATTTCGCGGATGGCAGCCGGGTTGATGTGGTCCAGCACCCAGTCGGGAACCGGATCCCACCACCAGCGGGGACGGAACTGCAGCGCTTCGGCAACTGCGGCAGGCGGGCGGGGCGATGTGGCCATTTCGAGTCTCCTTTGTAGCCATGGGTTCAGGGATAGGACATCCAACGTCATAACGGCTGGAGCGCTGGAAACACTATCATCAAGCGGAGACACAAGCAAGTCGCAGAAATGGTAAAGATTGGACCCCGGGAATGAGGCCCGGTCTTATCGAGACCCCCATTCTCCTGTGGGCTGCCTCAAACCGCGGGCGGTTGGGTGTGGCCCTTCGTTCACCGCCTCCCGCCAAGTATCGACCCCAGCACCCCGCGCAGGATCTGGTTGCCGATCCCGCGGCCGACGCTGCCGGCCATGCCGCGTGCGGCGCTCTTGGCGGCGGCTTCGAGGACGCCTTCGCGGTGGCCGCCGCGCGGGCCGGTGCTGCCGCCGAGCATTTCGCCGAGACTGCCGAAGATGCCGCCGCCCGAGGCTTCCTGCGGCGCCGGCTCGCTCTGGCGCGGTTGCGGCACCGGGCGCGGCTGTGCCTGCTGGCCGGCGTGATTCCCCCAGTCGTTGGCATCGAGGCCGCCGCGACCGGCCGGCGGGGCGGGGATGGCGCCGGGCGCCGGGCCGCTGGCGGGCGGTTTGCCGCGCAGGATTTCGTAGGCCGATTCGCGGTCGACCGTCTGGCCGTAGGTGGCGAGCAGCGGCGAGGCCTGGATCAGCGCCTGGCGCTCGCCGGCAGTCAGCGGACCGAGGCGCGAGGCGGGCGGGAAGACGATGCTGCGGTCGACAACGTTGGGACGCCCTTTTTCGTCGAGGAAGGAAATCAGCGCCTCGCCGACGCCGAGCTCGGTGATGACCGTGGCGGCGTCGAATTTCGGATTGGCGCGCATCGTCTGCGCCGCCGCCTGCACCGCCTTCTGGTCGCGCGGGGTGAAGGCGCGCAAGGCGTGCTGGACGCGGTTGCCGAGCTGGCCAAGGATTTTTTCCGGCACGTCGAGCGGGTTTTGCGTGACGAAATAGACGCCGACGCCCTTGGAGCGGATCAGGCGCACGACCTGCTCGACCTTGTCGGTCAGCGCCTGCGGCGCATCGGTGAACAGTAAGTGGGCTTCGTCGAAGAAGAAGACGAGCTTGGGCTTGTCGAGGTCGCCGGCTTCCGGCAACTGCTCGAAGAGTTCGGCGAGCAGCCAGAGCAGGAAGGTCGAGTAGAGCGCCGGCGACTGCACCAGTTTCTCGGCGGCCAGCACGTTGATGACGCCGCGACCGTTGCCGTCGACCTGCATCAGGTCGTGGATATCGAGCATCGGCTCGCCGAAGAAGACGTTGCCACCCTGTTCCTCGAGCGTCAGCAGCCCGCGCTGGATGGCGCCGATCGATGCCGGGGCGACGTTGCCGTACTCGGTGGTGAAGTTCTTGGCGTTGTCGCCGACGTGCTGGACCATGGCCCGCAGGTCCTTGAGGTCGAGCAGCAACAGACCCTGGTCGTCGGCGATCTTGAACACCAGTTGCAGGACGCCGCCCTGGGTTTCGTTGAGGTTGAGCAGGCGGGCGAGGAGCAGCGGACCCATGTCGGAAATCGTGGCGCGCACCGGCACGCCGTTCTCGCCGAAAACATCCCAGAAGGCGACCGGATTGGCATAGGGCGCAAAGCCTTCGAGGCCGAGATCCTTGAGGCGCGCTTCCAGCTTGGGCGTGACGACGCCGGCGGCGCCCATGCCGGAAAGGTCGCCCTTGACGTCGGCCATGAACACCGGCACCCCGGCAAATGACAGGCGCTCGGCCATCGACTGCAGCGTCACCGTCTTGCCGGTGCCGGTGGCGCCGGTGATCAGGCCATGGCGGTTGGCCATCTGCGGCAGCAGGGCCGGGTAACCGTCTTCGGACTTGGCGAGGTAGAGAGGTTCGGACATGATGGCTGACTCCGGCATGATAAAATGCATTAATTCTATCAATGCTCTGCACTTTTCGAGGTAATCCATGGCCGGACATTCCAAATGGGCCAACATCCAGCACCGCAAGGGTCGTCAGGATGAGAAGCGCGGCGCCGCCTTCTCCAAGATCGCCAAGGAAATCACTGTCGCCGCCAAGATGGGCGGCGGCGACGCCGGCTTCAATCCGC